>ENA-OQNO01000648-OQNO01000648.1-human-gut-metagenome-genome-assembly--contig:-NODE-648-length-30431-cov-3.473898_pt1 | contig 30431 bp, 34 predicted proteins | sample MGYA00242629_ERZ504880 | MGnify/ENA primary metagenome ERZ504880 (study PRJEB26092, sample SAMD00036377) | human gut metagenome | host: Homo sapiens | study: EMG produced TPA metagenomics assembly of... | reverse complement strand
CGCGGCTATCCTCTGCTCTTACCCATAGTCTCACTTTATCCCGAAAGGATTTATCGCTAACACCTTCCGGCGTTTCTGGCCATTTTCCTTCTCGATACAGTTCTACACATTTCCTTTTGTACTCATATGTGTACCGCATAATAATACCCCCTCTACTGGGTGTCCAGTAAAGGGGGTACATATCAGTAATGCCCTCAAAGCGTCGTTTATATTTTGTCTGGAATGTGGCGAAGAACATCTTCTACCCTGCAAGAAAGAATGTTGCAAAGGTCATTCAGTGTTGCGGTTGAGATATTCCGGTTTTGTTTCAAAGAATCCAATGTCCCCTTGCTGAAGGAATAATCCTTTATTAAAGAATAGGTCGTAATTCCTTTTCGACGCATGGTATCCCAGAGCGGATCGTAAGTAATAATAGAGACCACCCCTTTGTGATTCCTATTATATTTGACATGTTGCATCTTGAATATTCCCGGTATGTCGGGTATAATATCTTAATTACATGATTTCATGTCCATCAATTTTTCTCATTCAAGCGCCTGACCATCAGCAGAACAGCTTCTAAATCCTGATCGTTCATCGACTTGATGCCATCTATAATCTCCTGAACTAAAATTGGATTTCGGTATTCTGTTTCCTCATCGAAAAACAAACGGGGCGTGATACCGAGCGTGTCAATCAAATAGAGCAGTTCTTTCACAGATGGCTGGGAATACCCCGTTACAATGTTATGAATATAGTTCTTGCTATGCCCTAAATCATAGCTTAACTGATACTCGGAAATCCCCTTTTTTACCCGTAACTCTGTAATACGGTTTCTAATAAAGTCCATCTCCATATACGATTCCTCCACCACCATTTCCCTCATGGTACACTTTTGTGGTGTGACATTAGGGTGCGCGTGGTGTGCTTTTTTATGCAATAGCACTTTAATGGTGTTATAATTGAGTAAAACGCCACACGGGAAAAGAGAGAAACGCATGGATAGAGAAAAAGAATCGCCCCCGGAGAGGCTACCGTTCTGTTTGGACGACACAGTTGGTGAAATAGTAAGGGCATGTCAGGAGTGCCCCGGCGTCTACTATATCGCGGCCCGGAAACAGGACGGCAGGTTTTTAGCGGACGAATACTATGTGGTGGAACGCTCCTCGCCAGCCATATCAAAAGAGGCTATGGCATACGGAAGAATGTCGGAAGAGGACTCCCGTGTGCTGCTCTATCCGTTTGCGGAGGAACGACATGGGTATAAAATTATTGAGTATGAGATCTATCGGTATCAGGTCCGGCACGGAATGTACGCAGACGGACAAACCTCGCTTCGTGATGTTGCTTTTTTCAATATGGAGTATCATCCGGAATACTTTGGGCCCTACCCGGCGCCCCTTGCCACGCCGCGGGGCCGTACTGCACGCTACAAGCCGCTGATGAACGGCGTCTTCTGGATCGAAACAGGTACAGGAGAGGAAGTCCTCGCTGTCTGCTATCCTATTTGGAACTGCGACTTCTCGGAAACCGTATTGAAGCAATCGGAGCAGTCCGAAGAGGATGTACGGGAAGGAATTGACAATACCTTGGGGTATCTGTTCTTTTCCAAGCGGGCCAGCAGTCTCGCCTTGTTTGAACTATGGGGGCAGTACGAGGAGTTAAGGACTGGCGGCCTAATCAACTACCCCGCATTGATGAACTATATCTGGGCCTATTTTCCGGAGTACGCCGCCACATACAATATGCAGAATCAGCTGGGGATGCACGATACCTTCGGCCTGTTGATGAGCGCACTGGGGACGGAGGTGGAATTGCAGAACAACCCAAATGAAGTAATTGCAATGTCAACGGCCGCCGGGCTTGATTTCCTGAATTTTTAATTGGGCTAAAAATGACAGATCAGGTGGAACAATGGACTGGGATCAAAATGAAGAGCTGGTAGAACAAATCCTTCGTACCGGCATGTACGCAAAGCTGTATGATGAAGAAACAACATACGGGTACCTGACCTATTTAACCTACCGGGTGGAGGACACGCTGTTCACTTGGAAAAAGAAAAGCGATGTGGACGGGTTTTGGGCCGACCTCACATGGGAGGAATATATCTCCTTTTTGCGGCGAGAAAAAACATTGCTCCTGGCAGCTCAAAGGGTGCTGTTCAACACTGTGATGGCTTTCCCGGCCTCCGCATTTGACTTTACATTGTCAGAGGCAGAAGTGGACTTTCCCGTAGCGCGTTATGACAGCGCCGGGATGCTCCATATGGCAAAGCTCTATTCCTTCGAGAACTGTATCTCAATCGTAGAGTTTCTGATGTTCCGAGCAGAGAGGGCGTATTATCCGCTGTGGAAGAAACAGCGGGGACCCCACTACACATGGGAGCTTTATATCGTGGAACTGCTTCACAGCCGAAGGGAATTTGTAGACCCACTATCGAGGGCCTTCCGCAACGCGCTGGTTCAACTGGACTTTCTCCCGGCGTGGCAGATGATCTATCCGACTATTCAAGAGGATGCAGAAATAGAATAACATGAAAAGACCCCGCAGATTCGGTCTGCGGGGTCTTTCGCTCTCTTATTCTGAGCTCCCCTCTTGACAAATGAAAACCGTAGTGCTATATTCAAAACAGCGTTATAAAACATTGTTTTGAATGAGGAGGAATGGCAGTGGCAAAACAAAAGGTGGGCGTCTATGACCGGGTGCTGGAGTGCGCCAAGGAGGAGTTTTTGTCCAGGGGATTTCTGGACGCTTCCTTGCGTACCATCGCCCAGGAAGCGGAGACCAGCACCGGGTCAATCTACACCCGCTTTGGGGACAAAGAGGGGCTGTTCCGCGCCCTCGCGGAGCCGGTGGTGGATGAATTTAAGGCCATGTTCCGCAAGGTCCAGGAGGACTTTCACCAATTCCCGGAGGAGGAGCAGAGGGCCGAGATGGGCCAGTACACTGCCCGCCATCAGGAAGACCTGTTGGACTACATCTACGACCACTTTGATGTATTCCGCCTGCTGCTGGACGGGGCCCATGGTACCCGGTTTTCGCGCTTCCTGGACGAACTGGTGGACATCGAGGTGGAGTACACCTACAAGTACATGGAGGTCATCGGTTGCGAGAGCGTCAAATCCGGCCTGGTGACGGAGGAGTTCATCCATATCATCGTCACCGCCTACTTCAACGGCATGTTCGAGGTGGTGCGGCACAACATGGACCGCGCCGCCGCCCACCGCTATGTCAAGATGCTCAACCGCTACCACATGGCAGGTTTCGGCACCGTGTTTGACCCTCAGCCCTGACAAAAGAGGCTGTGCCCTTGGGTGCAGCCCTCCTGTTTGCACAAAAGTTAGCAATTACTAACCAAAAGGAGGAATTTATATCATGAAACAACAAAGCCCCATGCTCCGTTTGTGGGAGCTGGGAGAGGGACAGCAGGGCGGCCTGAAGCGGGCGGTCCTGTCCGCTGTGGTGGGGGTACTGTTTGGGATGCTCCCTTACTTCGCCGCGGCGCAGATCACCCTGGGCCTGCTGAAAGGGGAGCAGAGTATGCAATACTACCTGATATGGTGTGTTGTGGCGCTCGTGGGCTTCCTGCTCCGGGCCACCCTGTATTCCCTGGCCCTGTCCCAATCCCACAAGGCCACCTTTGCCATCCTGAAATCCATCCGGGAGCGGGTGCTGGAGAAGCTGCCAAAGATGCCTCTGGGTACGATTCTGGACACCTCCAGCGGCCAGATGAAGCAGATCATTGTGGACCAGGTGGAGAGCATGGAACGGCCCCTGGCCCATCTTCTGCCGGAGATGACCGCCAATGTGCTGGGGCCAGTGTGCATCCTGATCTACCTGTTCGTACTGGACTGGCGGATGGCCCTTTTAAGCATGGTGTCCATCCCGGTGGGCATGGCTTTCATGATGGCGGTGATGGCTGGCTACGGCAAGCAGTATGAGGGCTCGGTCAAGACCACCCAGGCCATGAACAGCGCCATTGTGGAGTACATCGGCGGCATTGAGGTCATCAAGGCGTTCAACCAGGGCAAGCAGTCCTATGCCCGCTTCTCCGACAGCGTAAAGGCCAACGCCTCCTACTTCTACCACTGGATGAAGAGCTGCCAGATGCCGGTCTCTCTGGCCCGTGCCATCTCACCTACCACCATGATTACTATTCTGCCGGTGGGCTGGCTTCTCTACACCGGAGGGAGTCTGCCCATCGAGACCTTTATCACCACCATCGTCCTGTCCCTGGGCATTGCCGGGCCTCTGCTGGCCGCTATGGACTTTGTGGACAGCCTTGCCAAAGTGGGCACCATCGTGGGCTCGGTGGACGCCATCCTGAACGGGGCGGAGCAGGATCACGGGGAAGCGTCGGTGGAGTTCCGGGGCCGGGACATCAAGCTCTCCCATGTGTCTTTCGGCTACCACGCGGACAAGGAGGTGCTCCACGATGTGTCCCTCACCATTCCCGCCGGGAGCATGACCGCCTTTGTGGGGCCCTCTGGCTCGGGCAAGTCCACCATCGCCAAGCTGATCGCCGGCTTTTGGGATGTAACCTCCGGCTCCATCACCTTGGGCGGACAAGACTTGAAGCGGGTCCCACTGAAGCAGCTCTATGACCAGGTGGCCTTTGTCTCCCAGGACAACTACCTCTTTGACGAGAGCATCCGGGAAAATATCCGCATGGGTCGCCCGGCGGCCACCGACGCCGAGGTGGAGGCCGTGGCAAAGGCCGCCGGGTGCGACGCCTTTATCCGGGGCCTGGAACGCGGCTACGACACCGTGGTGGGCGGAGGCGGCGCCCATCTGTCCGGCGGCGAACGCCAGCGCATCGCCATCGCCCGGGCCATGCTCAAAGACGCGCCCATTGTGGTGCTGGACGAGGCGACCGCCTACATAGACCCCGAGAACGAAGCTGTTGTTCAGCAGGCCGTGGGTAAGCTGGTGGCGGGAAAGACCGTTCTGGTCATCGCCCACCGCCTCAGCACCATCACGGGAGCGGATCAGATCGTGGTAGTCAATGGCGGCCGCATCCAGGATGCGGGCACCCACGAAGAACTTTTGAAAAACTGCCCGCTGTATCAAGAGATGTGGCGGGCTCACATGGGCGCAAAGGAGGGAGAGCAGGCATGATCGGCGTTCTGAAAAAAATCTGGCACTTTGCCGGCGAGGAACAGGGCAATATCCGAAAGTCCATGATTTTAGGCTTCTTTTACGCGGTGTTCCACATGTTCCAGATCGCGGCCATCTATGTGGTGGTGCTGGCCCTGGTGGGCGGCTCCACAGACCCCGCCCCGGCATGGCAGGCGCTGGGGCTTCTGCTGGCCAGCATTCTGGGCCGGGCGGTCCTCAACCGCTTCAGCCAGCTCCAACAGACCCACGCCGGCTACTTCATGGTGGCGAATAAGCGTATCTCCATCGGCGACAAACTCAAGCGGGTCCCCATGGGCTATTTCAACGACCAGAGTTTGGGGGAGCTCACCGGCATCACCACCACCGTTCTGGACGAGGTGGAGAGCACCGGCCCTATGGTACTGGTTGGTATCCTGGGCGGCCTGATCAATTCCGCCGTCATGCTGCTGTGCGTCCTGTTCTGGGACTGGCGGATCGGCCTGCTGGCCCTGGCGGGGATGCTGGTGTATCTGGCCCTTCTCTCCGGAATGGAGAAACAGTCCGCCAAAATCGCCCCCAAGCGCCAGCGGGACGAGGCCCGGCTGGTGGAGGCGGTGCTGGAACAGCTCCAGGGCATGAGCGTCATCAAGTCCTTTAACCTGACCGGAAAGGGTGACAAGCGGGTGCGGCAGGCTCTGGAGGACAGCCGGGCGAACAATCTGGCGGTAGAGAAGCTGTTCACTCCCTATATCTGGGGCCAGGAGATGGTTCTCCACCTGTTCAGCGTTCTGATCCTGGCCGCGTCGGTGGGGCTGTGCCTGACAGGAGCCATGTCCCTCGCCAATGCGCTGATGGCGGTCATCGTCTCCTTCCTGATTTTCTCCCAGATCCAGTCCGCGGGCAGCGGCGTGTCCGCCCTGCGTCTGGTGGGCAGCTCCATCGACCATGCAAACCAGGTGGACGACATCCCGGAGATGGATCAGCGCGGCACGGTAATCCGTCCAGAGGACCACGAGATTGTATTCGACCATGTGAACTTCTCCTATGGAAGTCGCCCCATCCTCAAGGATGTGTCTCTGACCATCCCAGATCGAACGACCACCGCCATTGTAGGGCCCTCCGGCTCGGGCAAGACCACTCTCTGCAACCTGATCGCCCGGTTTTGGGATGTGGACGGCGGCCGTGTGACCATCGGCGGCCGGGATGTGCGGGAGTACACGCTGGAGTCCCTCATGGAGCAGGTGAGCATGGTGTTCCAGCGGGTGTACCTCTTTGCCGACACGGTGGAGAACAACATCAAGTTCGGCTGCCCGGGCGCTACCCATAAGCAGGTGGTGGAGGCCGCTAAAAAGGCGTGCTGCCACGACTTTATCTCCGCCCTGCCGGATGGATATAATACGGTAATTGGCGAGGGAGGAGCCACGCTCTCTGGCGGAGAGAAGCAGCGCATCTCCATCGCCCGGTGTCTCTTGAAGGACGCGCCCATCGTCATCTTCGACGAGGCCACGGCCAATGTGGACCCCGAGAATGAGGATCAGCTCCAAAGGGCTATGGAAGCCCTGACGAGGGAGAAGACCGTGCTGATGATCGCCCACCGGCTCAAGACCGTGCGGGGTGCGGATCAGATTCTGGTGCTGGACCAGGGCAGCGTCGTCCAAAAGGGTACCCACGACGAACTGATCCAGCAGGCGGGCATCTACCGGGATTTCGTGTCCGAGCGCACGGAGTCCAGCCGATGGACACTTTGATTGATCGCAAAAGACAAAACTGCAGTACAGATATTTGCACTGTGATTTTTGGGTGGCTATGGCATTTGCAGCAAAAAAATCGCCATGCGCAGATATGGGGAACGCTATAAAGAAAGCGTGCAGTTCCAAAACTAAAGTGGAGCTGCACGCTTTCTATTCTACTTCTTTCCTACCTTCCTAAACTCTCCCGGTAACAGTCCAGTGCTCTTTCGGAACAGCTCCGCAAAGCGGCTGGAGGTAGAATAGCCCACAGTCTGCGCAATCTGTCCAATGGACAAATCAGTATTGGTGAGAAGGTACTCCGCCTGGCTCATGCGGCGCTGCTGGATGTACTCGGTGATGGTGCAGTCGTAGACCTTCTTGAAACTGCTCTTGAGTTTTGTTGTCCCCATGCAGGCAATCTGGGTCAGACGCTCCATGGGAACTTCCGCGGCGTAATGGTCGCTCAGGTAGGTAGCGACTGTCTGAATATTCTCAATATCCTGGGTTGCCAGCCGCCCAGTGGCCGCCGGACGCTTTTTCTGATACTCCACCACCAGCGACAACGCTTCGGCTACCTTGCTCTCATAAAACAGTTTGGCGGCGATCCCATCTCCGCGGTAATTTTGAAGCTCTGTAAGGAGCCTGGACATTTCCGGGAAGTCTGTTGTCTGGTCGATCTTTCGGAATGCCTCCACCGGGTTGTGGTATTCGTCCGGATACTGCTTTTTGAGATAATCCTCATAGTAGGCGGGCATGATCTCAACGCCGATGGAGCGAATGGGAATATTTTTGTGGATCAGCACCCGGTAGGGCGAATAGCCGCCGATATAGGTTTTGATACACCCGGCGGACAGCCGGCGGTACGGAGCCAATTCCTCGCCGGAGATGGAATCATAGCGGGTGATGCTCAAACACTCTGGCAGGGAGAATTCCAGCAGAGAGTCCTCGTGAAAGGAAAAGTTATGGATCTTGATGTCGTACAGATCCTTTTGCCCGTAGGTCCAGTAGGACCCCTCTCCGATTTCGGGCGATAACTTCCACGAGATACCTAAAGAACCATACTGCTGATTATCCGGGTCGGGAATAAAACCGTGCCCTTTCAACAGCGGCGCATAGTATTGCTCAATGATTTCGGGCATGACAAAAGACTCGCCTCCTCTTTACAACGATTGGACGAACTTTTGAAACGAAAAGACGAACCTCGTTTCAAATCATTGAAAGCCGCCCCAATCGAGTGTATGTTATAGGTGACGGTTAGCGAACTCTAACCAAAGAGTAGCATATCACAAAGAAAAAGTCAACATGACGCAAAAACAGGAGGAGCAAAATGAGTAATCAAGTCAATTCACTGAAGAAGGGCCTTACGGTCAAGGATCTTGTGACAACGGGTATTTTCAGTGCCATCTTTTTTGTGTTTACCCTGGTCGGCGGACTTCCGTTCGCCCCGAATCCAGTCCTGACCTTCTATATGCCGATGGGGGCGGCGCTGCTGTGCGGCCCTATTTATCTGCTGATGGTGGCTAAAGTGCAGAAGCGGTGGAGCGTCACAATCCTCGGCATCATCATGGGGATCATCTGGTTTGCCACCGGAATGCACTGGGCGTTTTCCCTGGGCTATATCGGGATGGGACTCATTGCGGACTTGGTAGCCGGCGCCGGTCACTACCGCAACAAGGCCATCAATCTGCTGTCCTATATGCTGATTTCCCTGGGAGGCATCTATACTTATGTGGTATTCTTTCTTGACCCGGACGGCTGGGCCAGCACCATGCTGAACAATGGCACGGAACAGTCCTACATCGACACCATGAACGCCTCCGCACCCTCCTGGCTCCTCGTGGTCATCATCGCCGGCACATTGACGGTGGCGGCTCTCAGCGGCTGGGTCGGCGGCAAGATGCTGAAAAAGCAGTTTGAAAAGGCTGGGATCACCGCATGATGGGCGGAGCGTCATCCCGGCGCGGGCTGTGGCTGGACCCCAGGACGAAGATATTGCTGCTGCTGTTCTGCATCCTTTCCGCTATGATGGCCCCGTCCCTATTCTACGAACTGGGCCTTGTGGTGCTGATCGGGCTGCTCGGCGTCTGCTTCGGGAAGTGGAAATATGCCTGGAAGGGTGTACTGTTCTATGCGCTGATTGTCCTGCTCACCCTCTGGATCATGGACACCATGACGGGCACTTGGCGCACCATGTTTATCGCCTTTTTGGGGCTGTTCCATAAGGTCTATCCCTGTGGGATGCTGTCCGGCATTGTCCTCTCTACCACGAAGGTCAGCGAATTCTTATCCGCCATGAACCGCATCCACGCACCGAAAAAGCTGGTGATCCCGCTGGCTGTCATGCTCCGCTATGTCCCCACCATCCAGGAGGACTGGCGGTTTATCAAGGACGCCATGCGGATGCGGGATGTGTCGCCGTCTCCCAAGGGACTGCTGACGCACCCGGCCATGACGGTGGAGTGCATTTATGTCCCGCTGATGATGGCGGCATCCAAGGCGGCGGATGAGTTGTCCATCGCCTCCATTACCCGCGGGATCGAAAACCCGAAGCCCCGGACCTGTCTGGTGCAGATTCACATAGGACCCGCGGATCTTCTGGCGGGCGTCTGCTTCGCGGCGTACCTCGCTGTGGGGCTGTACTGGAAGGGGGTGTTCGGATGATTGAACTGAAGCATGTGTCGTTTGCCTACCAGGGCCAGGAGCATGACGGCCTGCACGACATCAATCTGACGATTGCGGATGGAGAGTGCGTCCTGTTCTGCGGCCGGAGCGGATGCGGCAAGACCACCATCACAAGGCTGGTCAACGGCCTGATCCCACAATTCTATGCGGGCGAATTGACGGGCAGCGTACTGGTGGATGGACAGGAGATCAGCAAGCTGCCCATGTACCAGATCGCCGCTAAAGTCGGCTCTGTGTTCCAAAACCCCAGGACGCAGTTTTTCAATGTGGACACGGACAGCGAAATCGCCTTTGGGATTGAAAACGAGGCCCGGCCGCCCGTGGAGTTGGCGGAGCGGGTGGAGCAGGCCACCGACGACCTGCATATCAGTCCGCTCCGAAACCGCAATATCTTTGAATTGTCCGGGGGCGAAAAGCAGAAGATCGCCTTCGCTTCGGTCTATGCCATGAATCCAGAGATTTACCTGCTGGATGAGCCGTCCTCCAATCTGGATATGACATCTATCCAGGAGTTAAAAGGCCATTTGCGGCTGCTTCAAAAGCAGGGCAAGACCATCCTGATCGCGGAGCACCGGCTCTATTATCTGATGGATCTGGCGGACCGGATCGTGTACTTGGGGCAGGGCCGGATCGAGAAGGTTTTTACGCCGGAAGAGTTCCGCGGATTACCAAGGGAGGCCCGGGAACGCATGGGATTGCGGGCGGCGGACTTGGCGGAGGTGCGGCCTCCGCAAGTCCACTCACCGGCATCTTCCCCTGTCCTGGAGCTTCGGAATGTCACGCTCCGGTATAAAAAGCGGACGATCCTGCACCGCATCAGCCTTGCCGCCGCAAAGGGTGAGGTAATCGGCGTGGTGGGCCACAATGGGGCCGGGAAAACGACCTTTTCCCGCGCCCTGTGCGGGCTCCACAAGGACTGCGAGGGGCAGTTTCTGTGGGATGGACAGGCGATGGAGCGGAAGAACAGGCTGAAACGCTCCTACATGGTGATGCAGGATGTGAACTACGAATTATTTGCCGAGAGTGTGGAGGCGGAGTGCTCTTTCGGCATCCGCAATCCGGACTTGACCTTGGCCGCCTCGACTCTGGAGGAATTGGGGCTGGCTCCCTATCGGGAGCGCCACCCCAATACGCTGTCCGGCGGGCAGAAGCAGCGGGTGGCCGTAGCGGTCAGCATGATCTGCGGAAAAGACCTGCTGGTGTTTGACGAGCCCACCAGCGGCCTGGACTTTGACAGCATGACCCAGGTGGCGGGGCTGATCCGGCGGCTGTCTGAACTGGGAAAGGTCATTTTCATTGTCACCCATGATTTTGAATTTGTCTGCCGCACCTGCTCCCGTGTTCTGCATTTTGACGAGGGCGAGATGCCCGATGATATACCCGTTGTGATGGACGCCCTCCCGAAGCTGAGAGAGCTGTTCTCTGTCAAGGTGAATGGCTCCGAAGGAGACAGAGAAGGTGGCCTGGGCCATTCAGATGGAAAGGAGAGGTAGTCTATGAAACAGAAGAAAACCAATCGTGTGGCCTTGCTGCTCCACTGGGCCGGGGAGCAAAAGGTATGGCTGTTCCTGGCCGTGCTTCTGGCGATGGCCGGGGGCCTGTGCATTGTGGTGCCCTATATTGAAATTTACCGGCTGATGGACGCCGCCTTTGGCGGAACCTGTACCGAAGAACTGGTGGTGCGGGTCGTGGCTGCTGTGGCCGCGGCGGTGGTGCTCCGCTTTGTGCTGTTCGGGGCATCTGGAGTGGTATCCCACAAGGGAGCCTACGGCGCGCTGTTCAAGGTGCGCTGTATGGTAGCGGAACACATGGCTAAGGTGCCGCTGGGGGCGCTGAACGAGCGGCGGACCGGAGACATCAAAACCGTGCTGAATGAGGACATTGAGAAGCTGGAGCTGTTTCTGGCCCACAACCTGCCGGATCTGGTGTGCTATCTGGTGGGGCCGGTGGTGGTTTTTGCCTACCTGATGACCGTCAACATCCCGCTGGCTCTGATTTCCCTGGTGCCGCTGGTGCTTGCGGCCGTGGTGATGGCGGTCATGTTCCGCAACACGGACGACCTGATGGACCGGGCCAACCGTTCCATCACCGCGCTGAACTCGGTCATGATCGAGTATATCAGCGGCATGAAGCTCATCAAGGCATATAACATGGGGAGCAAATCCTTCCAGAAATTCTCCTCCGCCATCCATGAGGAAAACGCCATGTGGAACGAGACCTCCCGCCGCATGGGGCCCCCCTACGCGGCCTTTGTGGTCATCATTGAGTGCGGGATGCTGCTCATGGTACCGCTGGGCGGGATGTTTTTCCTGAAAGGCTCCCTAACAGCCAGCGCATTCCTGCTGTTCCTCTATGTGGGGTCCATGTACCTGACGGAGATCCGTCCGCTGCAGGAGTTGGGGACCAATTTCGCCAATGTGCTGAACGCGGTCACCAAAGCGAAGGAAATCCTGGATGTCCCCATCTATGAGGGCGGCACGGATTTCCCCCAATGCCATGATATTGAACTGCGGAATGTACGGTTTTCCTACGATGACAAAACCGATGTGCTGCAAGGCGTCAATCTCAAGATCAGGGACGGAGAGAGGCTGGCCCTGGTGGGACAGTCCGGCGCCGGCAAGAGCACCATAATCGAACTGATCTCCCGCTTCTATGATGTGCAGGAGGGCGAGGTGCTGATCGGCGGAAAAAATGTCAAGGAGCTGGACTACGACACCATCTTGAGCAATGTGGCTATCGTATTTCAAAAGACTTTCCTCACCCGCGACAGTGTACTGGAGAACATCCGCATGGGGAGCAGCGCCAGTCTGGAACAAGTGCGGGCCGCCGCAAAGGAAGCCCAGATCGACGACTTCATCATGTCTCTGCCGGATGGCTACGACACCAAAGTAGGAAGCTTCGGCTCTCGGTTTTCAGGCGGAGAGAAGCAGCGGATCGCCATCGCCCGCGCTATTCTGAAAAATGCTCCGGTCCTGATTTTAGATGAGGCCACCAGCGCCTCCGATCCGGAAAACCAGATGGAGATTGACAGGGCCATCCAAAATCTTTGTAAAGGCAAGACCGTCATTGTGGTTGCCCACCGCCTGAGCGCCCTGAAGATGTGTGAACGGGTCGCAGTGGTGGAGGACCACACCATCACCTGCGCCGGCACCCATGAGGAAGTCCGCAGGGATAACGCTTACTACCGGAAAGCCTGGGAGGACTATGAAAAGGCCCGGAACATTACCTATCAGTTGGAAGGGGGGCGAGGAGAATGAGAGAACACGATGTCTTGAAAAAGAACAAAAATTTTTATATTGGCGTTGGGGGAACTGTTTTGGAGGGCCTGCTCTCCGGCAGCCTGTTCCTGCTGCTTTACTCGGTCATGCAGTTTTTGTGGGCGGGACAGTTTGACCTGAACCGGGTGTTGATGCTGACCGGGGCGATTGCCGGCATCTTCCTGCTCCGTATCCTGATTTACAGCTATGGCTACACCAAAGCCCAGATCGGCGGCGCGGAAGTCAGCCAAAATATCCGGCTGTTTATGGGGGATCATCTCAAGCGTATCCCCCTGTCCCGGTTTACCCAGGGGCAGACAGGCGACTACATCAACACCATCACCAGCGATGTCAATAAACTATGAAAAGATCCTGACCCACAAAATCGGGGACCTGGCGAAAAACTTTGCCTTGTCTATCATGCTGATTGTGTTTGTCATGACGATCTATGTCCCCGCCGGGCTGATCCTGCTGGTGGCGGATCTGCTGCTGATTCCCGGTTTGTGGCTTTCTTTCCGTATGGTGAAGAAGTACGGCAAAGAAAAGAATGACATCTGTGCGGAGAATGTCAGCAGCATCGTAGAGTATGTATCCGGCATCCAGACCTTCCGGGCTTATGGCGTGGGTGGCTTGAAAAACAAGACGGTCATCAGCGCCATGCGGGACTTCTGCCGCATCAGCTTTGTATATGAGGCCAAGGTGCTCCCTGTAGGAGCCGGGCTGGGCATCCTGATCTGGCTGTCCTGCCCGCTGGTCATCTGGAACGCCTATGCGCCGTGGGCAGCCGGGGCCATCGACACGGTTTCCTATCTGTTGGTCTGCATGTTGCCGCTGTTCTGTTCCAAACTTGCCAACGCCATTTTTGTAGACCTCACCAGTTACAAAAACCTGATGATCTCCAAAGGAAAAATCTTGGGCGTGATGGATGAGCCGGAGGAGAGCGGCAGTATGGAGGCACTGCGGCCCGCTACCCATGAGATTGTCTTTGACCATGTGGACTTTGCCTATGTTCCCGGAGAGCCGGTGCTGAAGCAGGCGTCCTTTACGGTGCCGGATCAGAAGCTAACCGCCATTGTGGGCGATTCCGGCTCCGGCAAATCCACCATCCTGAATTTGATTGCAAAATATTATGAGCCAGCCAGTGGCGTCATCTCCATCGGAGGGAAGCCCATCAATCATGTGGCGGCGGAGCGCGTGCTGGAGCAGGTTTCCATGGTAGATCAGGATGTGTTCCTCTTTGACGACACCATCCGGGACAACATCCGTCACGCCCGCCCCGGCGCATCAGACGCGGAGATTGAGGCAGCCTGCCGGGAGGCCAACTGTGACGGATTTATCCGCAGGATGGAAAAGGGCTATGATACCCCTACCGGCGAGAACGGCAATCTGCTCTCTGGCGGGGAGCGCCAGCGGCTGTCCATCGCCCGTGCCATTCTGAAGGACAGCCCGATTCTGCTGTTGGACGAGGCCACGGCATCCCTGGACATCGAGAACGAGCTGGCGGTCAAGCAGGCCATCGCCAATCTGCTCAAGGCGAAAAAGACCGTGGTAATGATCGCCCATACCCTTTCCATCGTCAAGAATGCGGATCAGATCCTGGTAGTGGCAGACGGAACGATCAAGGAATCCGGTACCCACGAGGAGCTGCTGGCTATGAACGGCAAGTATGCGGCCATGTGGAACGCAGAACAGAAAATCACTGTATAAATGAGAGGTCGCGTCTATGAAAAAACTCCATGCGTCGGGCGAGGACTATCTGGAGGCCGTGTTGGTACTCCAAAAGGAAAGAGGGATGGTGCGCTCCGTAGATGTGGCCCGGCACATGGGGGTATCCAAGCCCAGCGTGTGCCATGCTGTAGCTACCTTGAAGGCGGGCGGTTTTCTTACCATGGACGAGGACTTCTTTCTCCGCCTGACCGATGTAGGCCGGGAGGTAGCAGAGCAGACCTATGAGAAGCACTGCTTCTTCACACGCCTGCTGATAGAAGCCGGTGTAGAGCCGAGGATCGCGGAACAGGACGCCTGCCGCATGGAGCATGTGATCAGCGAAAGTAGCTTTCGGCATCTGAAGCAGAATATGGACAAAAAGAAATAGTCGCGGGAGGTGAAGCTGGTGACCGGGATGGCTGTGCTGCAATATGGGAATTTGTGTATTGACCCAAATCAACGCAGGGTCTATGTAAATGAACAAGTTGTGGAGTTGACCACGATGGAGTTCAATATCTTATACTATCTGGCTTTGCATCCCGGCTGGACCTTTACCCGGGAGCAGCTTTACCGATATGCGATGCCTGATGATTTTGCTTCCGGCCTCGAAAGCGTCACCAGCCGGATCTACAAGATACGGAAAAAACTAAATATCAATGCGATTCAAACTGTACATGGATACGGTTATCGCTTTCAAAAATAAAAATAATGGCTGTGAATAGATTGCCTCTAATCACAGCCATTATTCTATATTCATCAGTTATAGATGCCAGCCAGTTGCCCTTGTGCGTAGAGATAAAAATTTTCGATATATCCCATCCTTTTGTAGTAATTCGTTATGTTTCCCTTGTTGAACAACTCGCCCTTGGTCTATTACAATAATCTGGTCGGCGTTTCGGACAGTGCTCAGACGGTGGGCAATCGAGATCAGCGTCTTATCCTTTGTCAGCTCCTGGATGGCAGATAAAAGCGCCTGCTCATTCTCCGGGTCCACGCTGGAAGTCGCTTCGTCCAGAATGATGATGGGAGCATCTTTCAAAATGGCCCTGGCGATGGAAATACGCTGCTTTTCTCCGCCGGAGAGAGTGGAGCCGCCCTCTCCGATGATTGTGTCGTATCCTTCAGGGAGGGACAAAATGAAGTCGTGGCAGCAGGCCCGTTTTGCGGCCGCTACCACCTGCTCATGGGTGGCTTCCGGCCGGCCAAACCGGATGTTGTTTTCCACAGAGTCGTGAAAGAGGTACACATTCTGAAAGACCATGCTGATGTATTCCAGCACGCTGTCCGCAGTATAATCCCGCACATCTTTTCCGCCAATCCGAACGGTCCCTTCCTGCACATCCCAAAAGCGGGCAATCAGATTGCAGAGTGTGGTCTTGCCGCTGCCGGAGGGTCCTACAATCGCGCAGGTGGTGTGCTCCGGGATTTCCAGCGAAATATCATGGATCACCCGGCGGTCCCCATAGCCAAATGAGATATGTTCCAGAGAAATATCATAGTGGGACACAACCAGTTTCTCCGAGCTGGCATCCATCTTTGGAATGTCGGTGACTTCCTCCAGCCGGTCCAGTTCCGTATTGATCTTCTTGCTCAAAAAGGCGCTGTTGCCCATCGTCTCCAAGTCGGAATAGACTGTGAAAGCGCAGAACAGGAAAGTCAAGCAATAAGGCAGGCTGATCTGCCCTGCCAGATACAGCAGAGCCGCCGCCGCAATCAGCACACAGCTCATGAGCTTAAAGGTCACCCCATAGAAACGGAGGACGCCAGCCGTAGCCTTTTCCTGTCCGTAGTCCGCATCCCATTTTTCCTGGAACGCAGCGCGGACTTCCCGCTGTCCTTCGTCACCTTTAGAGAAAGAACGCAGCACCGAAATACCCCGTATGTATTCCATCACCTTACCGACCAGATGCTCTTGGGCCTCTTGGTAAATAGGGGCATATTGGGCGGCACGAAGCCTCACCCAGCGGAGAACCAGCATCCCAAGCGCCAGCCCCACAAGGCTCAATCCCGCAATCACCGGGCTGAAAAAGAACATCATCACGGACATCAGCACAGCCATGGCCACACCGCTGGTCATCTGCTCAATCGCCAGCATGGAGTACCCCTCCAAATCGGCAATCGTGGTGGTGAGCATGGCCTGAATGGTGCCCAGATTTTGTTCTGAGAAATATCCCATGGGTGCCTGTTTCAGCCGTTCTCCAATCTCCAGCCGGTAGTCCCGGAAAATGTCATAGCCAGATCCGCTCATGGTACGGTCATACATCCACTGGAAAAAGAAGCGGCCCAGTACACTGCCCAGAATTACGCCAAAAGCCTGCCCGATGATGACCGGAGAGAGTCCATCCAGATGGAGCAGAATCCAGAATACACCGAACATCATAAACCCGTTGAAGAATGATTTCAGAATATTGCAGACAATCCCTGCCACGATTTTTCCCCGGCTGTTTCCCGCAATTTTAAAGATACGGCGAATCATTTCAAACATCTTCTACACCTCCTTCCGTAGAGCCGGCGTAGTCCTGCCACATTTTCCGGTAAAGGGGGCAGTTCTCCAGAAGCTCCTCCTGAATGCCCCGGCCCACAATCTCGCCATTGGCAACAACCAATATCTGGTCGGCATTGCGGATCGTATTCAGCCGGTGGGCCACGACAATCAGAGACTTTCCCGCCACCAGCTTACTGATAGCCTGCTGGATCAGCGCCTCGTTCTCGGGATCGGCATAGGCGGTCGCCTCGTCCAAAATGATGACGGACGCCTGCTTGAGCATGGCCCGCGCAATGGTGATGCGCTGCCGCTCTCCGCCGGAGAGGCGGTCCCCGGCATCACCGGCCATGGTATCATAGCCCTGCTCTAACTGCATGATAAAGTCGTGGCAGTTGGCAGCCTTGGCCGCAGCCTCTACTTCCCCGTCGCTGGCATTAGGGTTTCCCATGCGGATGTTTTCCCGAATGGATTTATCAAAGAGAAAATTGTCCTGGGCTACATAGCTGATCTCGCCCATGAGCTGCCCGAACGGAATGTTGCGAATATCCTGCCCGCCAAAGCGGACTGTACCGGAGGTTACATCCCAGAAGCCGGCCATCAGCTTGGCAATCGTAGACTTCCCGGAGCCGGATGGACCAACTATGGCGGTCATGGTACCGGGCTGTGTCTGGAATGAGATACCGTGGAGAACTTCGGCTTCATTGTAAGCAAAATGGACATCCTCAAATTGATAACGCCGCTCCCCAAGCTCTGCGGGCTCTGTGGGGCGGACAAGTTCCGGTGTTTTCAAAAAAGCTGTGACCTGTTCCAGATTGCCCTTGATCATGCTGACCTGCTCCATGGCTTCGGATACCTTCATCAGAGGCGCAATAAACCCCAGAGGCACCACCAAGGCCACCAGAAAGACAGGGAGAGAAAGACTTCCCTCCATGTAGAGCCACGCTCCCACTGGAAGGGTCCCCAGAAGCGTAGAAGGGAGGACTGCCCGGGCCGCCGCGTTCCAAAGCCAGCACTGGCTCCACCATGCCATGGTGGAATCGTGGAAATAGCGGACAGAATCAGCATACTTTCCATAGGAAGCTGCGGATCGGTTGAACGCCTTGATGACCTGAATACCGTTGACATACTCCACCAAGGCACTGTTCATCTCGTTGGCAGATCGCATATAGTTCTCCATGCGGGGCCCATATCCCCGCATCATGGCGGCAAAAAAGAGGGTGCCCAGCGGAATTGTCACCAGTGCGGCCAGCCCCATCCGCCAGTCCAGCAGGAAAATCAGAAGAATACTGCATAGGGGTGCGGCGATGTTGGATGGCAGTTCCGGCATGAAATGGGCCATGGAGTCCTCCAACTTCGCCACATTGTCCACGATCAGATTTTTGAAAGCCCCGGTAGGTGTTTCCAGCATGACGCCCATGGGGACCTTCGCCATCCGGTCTGTAATGGCCTCCCGGATATTTTTCAGTATGGTAAAGGAAATTTTGTGGGACATCAGGGAGGACCGCCAGGTAAGCAGCATTTTTATGATCTGGCAAACTGCGGCGCCTCCGCAGAGAAACAATACCAGCGTGGGCGTTGCAGTCCCCCGGTACAAGGCGTCCGCGAGGACAGCCACCATTAAAAATGGGCCCATGCCAAAGAGTTCTCCCAAAACAGCCAGGAAGATGGAGAGGAGCATTTTACCGTTGTTTTCTCCCACGAAAGCAAAGAGCTGCCGAATCGTTCCCGGTTCTTTCGACTTCATAACCAGCCTCCTTTCAGGCCACAAAAAATACAAGGAGGGTATTGCAATTTCAAGTGCCCTGTGCTAAAATCTGAATTACATCGTAATATTACAGTGTAATTTTAGTATAGGACGGAGGGACAGCGAATGTCAAGAGACTTTCAGCAGACACACGAAAATCTTTTGCTCTGCGCCCAAAAGCACTTTCTGGAATATGGCTTTGAGCGGGCCAGCATCCGGGAGATCTGCAAGGACGCCCATGTGACTAACGGAGCTTTTTATAACCACTTTGACGATAAGGAAGCTCTGTTCGGCGCGCTGGTGGAGCCTGTTGTCCAGGAGGTCAAGGCCATCTATGAGGCGTCGGTAAATGAGCACATGGAACTGGCAAAGACGGACGACTTGAAATCCCTCTGGAAACTGTCGGAGGAAACGCTGTCGGTCATTATCGAATACATCTATGAGCATTTTGATGTATTCCGGCTGCTTCTTATGCGGGCGGAGGGCACGCGGTATTCCTCCTTTTTGGATGATGTTGTCTGTCTGGAAACCCGGGTCACGCTGAAGTTCTTTGCAGAATTGAAATCTCGGGGCATCCAGGTCCGCGAATTGGCGGAAGAGGAGTGGCATATTCTGCTCCATGCGTATTTTGCGTCCCTGGCTGAAGTGGTCATGCACAACTTCCCCAAGGAGGCCGCGCTGAAATATGTTCACACGCTTGTCTCTTTTTTCAACTCCGGATGGCAGACAGTTTTGGGGATCTGATCCCCAAAATTTTTGCGCAATAGTTAGCATCTACTAACCAAATGATGTGGAGGTGAAACCGCAGCGTCCCCTTTGCACGGGGTTTTGCAACACTTAATTCTTTTCAGAAAGGACATATTAAAAATGGAAAACACAAAGAAGCTCACAGGTAAAGACCTAATCAATGTCGGCATTTACACAGCCATGACCCTCGTTATTTTCTTTGTTGTCGGCCTGCTTACTGCGCTGCCGGTGGTTTACCCGTTCCTGTTCATAATTTGGCCTATCGTCTGCGGCATTCCTATGATGCTCTACTATACCAAGATTCAGAAGTTTGGTATGCTGACCATCACAGGTATCATCGGCGGCATCTTTTTCTATCTGATCGGCTATGGCTGGATCGGCCTGCTCGGCTGGGTACTCGGTGGCATTCTAAGCGATGTCGTGCTCAAAATCGGCGGCTATCAGAAATTCAAGGCCACTGTTCTGAGCTATGCCTGCTTTTGCCTTGGCATCATGGGCTGCCCCGCCAATCTCTGGTTTGCCGGCGAAGCGTATTGGGAAAACATCCACACCTCCATGGGCGATCAGTACGCAAACACCTTGCAATCCCTGATGCCCTCCTGGATGCTGTATGTGGGCTTTGCGCTGCTGTTTGTGGGCGGTATTCTGGGCGCGCTGCTGGGTCATAAAATGCTGAAAAAACACTTTGAGAGAGCTGGAATTGTGTAATGGAGCAGCTTCAAGCGGTTGTTGAAAACAGAACAGGCTTTTGCTTGGACCCACGAACCAAGCTGTTGCTGATGGCCGTTGTCGCTACCGCAGAATTTCTATATAGCCACACCGCCTTTATGATCGCGGTGGCGATGATTCCCTTTGTCCTGCTGCTGACTAACCGGCAGTATAAGACGGCAACGGTGTTCTTCTGCCTGTTCGCAGCGGGGCTGTTTGTGCAGGCTATCCAGAACTCCGTCCAGTTTCCCATGATCGTCAATATGCTGGTAGTCCTGTTGGTGGGACTGGTCCTGCGGCTGTTTCCGGCCTTTGTGATGGGGGCCTACATCATCAAATCCACCACGGCCAGCGAGTGCATTACTGCGCTGGGTCGGATGCACATTGGGCGGCAGATCACCATTCCGCTCTCCGTCCTGTTTCGCTTTATCCCTACCATGCAGGAGGAGTCGGCCGCCATCAAGGACGCCATGCGGATGCGGGAGGTCCAGTTCGGGACAAAGAAATTCTGGCAAAACCCCGCCGCCCTGATTGAATACCGTTTTATTCCCCTGATGATCTCGGTGGTCAAAATCGGGGATGATCTCTCCGCGGCAGCCCTGACCCGCGGCCTGGATAACCCGGTCCGGCGCACCAATATCACAAAGGTCGGTTTTACTGGCTGGGATCTGCTGGCGGTGCTGATTGCCGGAGTTGCACTGCTCTCCACATACTTTTTCAGTCCGTGGTAAGGAGGTGATACCGTGATCGAATTGAAAGATGTTTCCTTTACTTATGAGAGCGGAGAAACCCAAAATAACCTGAACCATATCAATCTGACAATCCAGGATGGCGAAACCATCCTGCTCTGCGGAGAGTCCGGCTGCGGCAAGACGACGCTGACCCGGCTGATCAACGGCCTGATCCCGCATTATTACGGCGGGAAGCTGACCGGGCAAGTCCTTTTAGATGGGAAAGAGTTAAAAGACTATCCTCTTTATCAAATCGGTCAACGGGTAGGGTCTGTATTCCAAAACCCAAGGACGCAATTCTACAATGTAGATACGACCAGCGAGATCGTTTTCGGGTGTGAAAACATGGCCCTGCCGGTCCCAGAGATGCGGGAGCGTCTGGAGGAGACTGTCCACAGCCTCAAGCTGGAAAAACTGCTGAATCGGAGCTTGTTTGCTCTGTCCGGTGGAGAAAAGCAGAAAATCGCCTGCGCCTCTGCCGACGCAATCCACCCGGACATCTTTGTATTGGACGAGCCATCCTCCAACCTGGATATTGCCACCATCGAAGATTTAATTGGCGTGATCCGGCACTGGCAGTCTGAGAAAAAGACCGTGATCGTCGCGGAACACCGGCTTTATTATCTCGTTCCCTACGCAGATCGAATTCTCTACATGACGCACGGAAGTATTACGCAGGAGTTTACCAAAGCAGAGTTTCAAAAATTACTGCCTGATGAATTACAGGGAATGGGGCTACGGGCACTGGACCCATTCCACCTGCCTCCAGAGGCCTCGCCCAAGCCTTCCGCCCCGCAATTACATATCAAGGGGTTCCAGTTCTCCTATGAAAAGCACGGCCCCCTCAATGTGGATATTCCAGACCTGATCCTGCCCCAAGGGGAGATCATCGGCATTATCGGAAACAACGGCGCGGGAAAATCTACCTTCGCCCGGTGTCTGTGCGGTCTGGATAAGAAGGCGAAAGGTGTGCTTGAAATGGATGGGGCCTCCTATGACGCAAAGCAGCGCAGGCACATTTCCTACATGGTCATGCAGGATGTAAACCACCAGTTGTTCACGGAAGATGTGCTGGATGAACTGCTGCTCAGTATGGACATCGAGGACGAGAAAGCGGACACGGCCCACGCCAGTGAGATTCTGGACAGTTTGGATCTGTTGGACAAGGTAAAGCTGCACCCCATGTCCCTGTCCGGCGGTGAAAAACAGAGGGTGGCGATTGGCAGTGCAATAGCATCAGACAAAAAGCTCTTGATATTCGACGAGCCTACCAGCGGATTGGATTACCGGCATATGCTGGAGGTATCGGACAACTTAAACCGCCTGAAAGAGATGGGAAAGAGCCTGTTTCTGATTACACATGACCCCGAGCTTATTTACAAATGCTGCACCTATCTGTTGTTCATTCAGGGAAGCAAGGTGCTGTGGCATCGGCCGATGGATGGGAAAGCTGTAGAGCTCTTGCGGACTTTCTTCTCCCACGAGCAAGAAACAGGTGCGGTCAATGCTTCCTGATAAAAAACTGCACGCTTCCGGCGAGGACTATCTGGAGGCTGTGTTGGTACTCCAGAAAAAGAAAGGCATGGTACGCTCTGTGGATGTGGCCCGGTATATGGAGGTGTCTAAGCCCAGCGTGTGCCATGCGGTAGCTACCTTGAAGGCGGGTGGCTTCCTCACCATGGATGAGGATTTCTTCCTCCGCTTGACCGATATAGGCCGCGAAGTAGCGGAGCAGACCTACGAGAAACATTGCTTCTTCACTCGCCTGCTGGTGGAAGCCGGTGTAGAGCCCAAAACCGCCGAACAGGAGGCCTGCTGCATGGAGCATGTGATTAGCGAGAATAGCTTTCGGCATCTAAAGCAAAGTATGGACAAAAAGAAATAGTCGCGGGAGGTGAAGCTGTTGACGGGGGTAGCTGTACTGCAATATGGGAATTTGCGTATTGACCCCAATGAACGCAGGGTCTATATAAATGAACAATTTGTGGAGTTGACCACAATGGAGTTCAATATCTTATACTGTCTGGCCTTACATCCTGGCTGGACCTTTACCCGGGAACAGCTTTACCGATATGCGATGTCCGATGATTTTGCCTCTGGCCCTGAAAGCGTTACCAGCAGGATCTACAAGATACGGAAAAAACTAAATATCAATGCGATTCAAACGGTACACGGATACGGTTATCGCTTTGAGAAGTAGAAGTAAAAGGGAGCGGCCTTTGTTGATCAATGAAGGTTGCTCCCTTTTGCCATGTTGAAAATTGGAATTAAAATGGAAAAAGTGAAAACTCAGTCAGAATTTGGTCAGATTTACCGAATACAATGGAGATAAATTCTAACCATATAGGCGACTTTGAAAAACGGGAGGAATGTGTATGAAAACTAAAAATCGAAATAGCAGAGGGAATTTCAAGTTGCGTTAGGCGGTCTTATTCTTAAATGAATGAGGCCGCCTTTTCTTTTAATTCCCGACAAAATTCTACAAAAAAATCAAATTACTGAACCTGGATCATTGGCAGACCTGCTGCCCGCTCTAATGGACAATGCAGGTTCGTGTGCAAAGTGCGGTTCAGATGGCAAGGAGCCAAATGCGCATGGAGAATTTGAAACCCATGCACATAAAAAGGTTCGTCGCCCATCTGCTTACATTTCGACACACAGTTTACTATCGAATATGGTTCTTCTGCCGCCCTTTTCGGAGGACAGGGCGGGAACATCACAAGACAAGCGACAAGCCTCCTCCTGCGGGCGTCGGAAGTCGTGACGGACTTCTTTATGTGTATCACACAGCCGATTGCTCACCTTTGTGGTGCGTGGCCGGCTGTGTTGTTTTATATAGAACACAAAGACGCCCATTAGTTCGGTGCCGGTCCCCTCCAAATGTTCAAGATTCCCAAAAATTCTTGAACGATTTGGAGGACAAGACCATGCGGTATCGAAATAATGGACAGATAGAGGAAGAACTACAAATCAGATTTACAGGTTACTTAATCCAGGCAGTAAAACGCACACGGCGCGATTACCTGAACATGCTCAACCAATACAGCAACAGTGAAATACTGACCGATACAACCTATACCACAGGACAGACTTTGGAACAAGAGGTTACAGAGCACCTTCCTCTATGGGATGTGATCGAAAGTAATGCGCTCTTCTATGCCCTCAAGCGGTTGAATGAACGCGAGCGGTATGTGTTCCTGGCGCATGTTTTGGACAACTGCCCTTTTGACTTGATTGGTGTAAGACTGGGCCTGACTTATAAAGGTGCAGCCGCAGTCTATTACCGTGCTGTTCAAAAGTTGAGAAAAAGTATTGAGGGGGTGGAAAAACATGATATTTGAACAACTGTTGTTTCAGGCAAAGGAAGGTGATCTGGAGTCAATTACCGATATTTTGAATATGTATCGGCCCTTACTGCTCAAATATTCTGTAATTGACGGCCGGCTGGATGAGGATCTATACCAGGAGCAGTGCATTACATTGATGCGAGCCATCAAACTGTTCCGAATTTGAATTTATGAGAAAGGCTCCGAGACCTTTTGATCTCGGGGCCTTTCCCGTGGATTCAAACAGGATGTACTAAGAGGAAAAAAACAAGCGCACAGTAGTAGTTGGATGCTGCTGTGCGCTTATTCCGACATAACCTGTGGGCCTCACCCGAAAAGGTGAGGCCACACTGCGGTAAAACTTATCCTACCACGATTTCCTTTTTACCAGATCGCTCCGAAAAGAATCTCTGCAAAATGCTTATTGCAATTTTATTGCTCCTCTCCAGCGGCAGCCTTATCATAGTAGTAGATATAGGCGTTGTAATCCCGAAACCGAGTGATCAGCCGAATCCGGATGTACAAATGTGCCGTTTCAGAATAGAGGTTAAATTCAGTCGGATCACTGGTAGTCCCGGCATATCGGCAGAAGCGTTTCATGGTTTCCAGCGTCTTAAAGGCCGGCAACTTGAATAGGGCATTTTGAAACTCATCGATTTCTTTTACCAGCTCTGGCGGCGTCTTTTTGCCGCTCTCATTGTGCCAGGTTGTCCACCAGCGGTATCCATCGTAATCCGAACGGGAATAAGCAAGTTCGCTGACAGGGCGTTCGATGAGCTGCATTGGAGGCTTGTAGGTGTGCTTGAACACTTCTGAAAAAGTGCAGTTCTGCACCAGATAACAGGTGGACTTTTCTGCGCTTTTCTTCAGATGTCCAGACTTGACGGCATCCCACTCCGCAAGGGGCAGGGGCGTATGGGCGGCATCCCGAAGGGCCTCATCCATGCCGCAGGCTTCACAGATCTGCACATCCGCATAGCGGCTGAGGGCATTGACCATCAGGTGGGCTGCCAGAGGAGAGCCACACCGCAGGCATTTGGGAGGGGCCGCTGCATCGCCATGAGCATAAAGCTTTTTGTCTTGCTTCCAAGCGGCTTCCAGTAATTCTTTGGGGTATAATTTGATTTTCATGGTAATGTCTCCTGATTTTGAATTTATGTTCAAAATTATATCGAGGTCTTCCCCCTGCTTCATAAATTGTTCAATCTATGCAACAGATTCGCTCATCGAAAAAAGAGTTCGCAGAGTTGCAGCCAGTTCTGTGCGGTTTTTGCAGGGGAGGCGATGACTGACGCCACAGTTATGCCCTTCTGAATTCATTTTGCAGATGGTGACACTCAACGCAGAGCCGTCGTGGCAGATCCACATCCGTCTGCCAGCAGCCGGGTCTTCTGCCACAATCCAGAGCGGGCGCTGGCGGGTCATATAAGACTGATTGGCAGCCTTCCACCCGCTGTAATCAGAGTAGTGGAAGCCTGGAGCATCTAATTTGCGTTGGTTTAGCGCCAAATAGACTTCCTTGTACTTCATGCGCTGCGCCTCCCTTCCTGCAACGATAGATATTCAGCGTATCCCTCCGGGTCCAGTTCACGCAGGCGGTCTGCCCGGAAGCGGTACTCTGGATACTCACAGTAACCACTGCGCTGCGTTGCCCCGGTAGGGATAGCCAATCCGTGGCGGATCAGCCAGACCGGGAAATCGGCATCGCCATTGGTATCGATGAACGCGCAGTCTTTCCCCCGTTCCCCGTCCAGATTGACCGTCAGAGAGGCCCAGGGCTCCGCATAGCCATTTTCCCATGTGTGCATGGCAATCGCCAGGTTGCCGTCCATATAGGCAGATACCTTTAGCTGTATGGGATGTGTGGAGCCGTACTTTTCATAAGGGAAGGTAATAGGCCCTTGCCTACCCATGGCCGGCATTGGCCTTTGGGCCGGAGCTGTACTGATGTTTGGCGTCAGATCCAGTTCCCAGCATATAGCGAGAATATCAGAATCGTCCACACGGTAGTTATATTTTTTGGCATACTTGGGGTGGAAGAGAAGCTGACCGTTCTCCACAACAAATTTGCCTTCCTTGGTGCCATAGGTGTACTGGCGGCCATCCAGAAGATGTTGCACCTTTTTGGCGTCCGCTTTGATCTTTCCTTTGTCGTACCATGTGGTGTACTGCACCGCAACCTCAAGATTAGGGTTTGAATGAAAGCGGGTTTCTAAAAACTGCAGGACACGCCCGCAGACTGCCGCCCGCTGTTCGACGGTTTGGGCTAAATTAAAGGACAGTGTGAAATACGAATAGTCACGCCCGGACAACCCATAGCCGTGAAGTGTATTGCTGAAGTCGTTGCACCAGAAAAACAATTCCCAACGGGAACTTCCATAAGGCGCCGGATCTTCGGATTCATACTGATAGCAGATAAACTCCCTGGCAATGGCCGCCATGACAGAGGCCATCACAGCGTTTTTTGACTCAGCTGCCTGTTTGATCCTGCGGTGCGCCTCATCAGGGCCGGCATCGCAAATCTGACGGTTTGCCTCCCGCTGCTCTGGGGTGTAGACATATTGGAGTCTAAGCGAATGGACATCTTCCCGGGCATAACCCCGGTCAATCCATTTTGCGCTGGAACTTTTGACAGAAGATTTGTCATGTAATATATTCATGGTGATTCTCCTTTTTGATTTGATGTAAATGCTTGTCGATAACTCGGCGAAGGCAGTCAATGAAAATTTTCATCGCAGTGACGGCCGGCCCCGCCATATTCCAGCAGGGCATAGCCGATACACCGGGCCGTCTCGCCCAAAGTGTTTTTCACGGCTTCTTCCACCACATCATCCGTATCTGGGCACTCCTGTTCGTTGTTAAGGCGTGTCAGCTCGTGGTGCAGCTCTTTCATCTGCTCTGGCGTTACCGGCTGGTCAGTTTGGACCAGTACATCAGCAAAGTCGCCGCAGCCATCAACATTCAATTCTCGGATCAGCAATACTCCCATAAACGATCCTCCTTCAACGGTCCTCGTGCCAATCATAAAGCAAAAGGTCATGGCTGGAGGCATTCGGCTGGAGGACTGCCGCCCGAAAACGATAATTTGTAAATACAAAGCCAGTGGGTTTGTGCGTGTACTGGACGGCAAGAATGTGATACTCCCGACCCATCCAGTCGGCAGATTCCAGGACCTGTTCGGTTTCATTCCCAAAATCAAGGGCAAAAATCCAGTTATCCTGACAGCTGCTCGGGTCAGAGTAAGGCTCCCCGCTCGGCAGGAACAGAAGCTTTTGTTTCATATCTTCATAACTGTGGACCCCCGGGTGTTTATTCAAGAACGCTTGTGCCAGTTGTTCCCTAAAGGTATAGAAGGGGATGAATGGCTTTTTTCCCTCGAAGTCCCCGTTTCCATCCAGAGCGATCACCTGCCCATCCGAGATGATCTCGATGATAACATCCTTTCGGATGCGGCAATCATTTTGATAATCATCCGGGGTAGAAGTGTACCATGTGCCATCAACTGTATCACGGTTGCAGTAGTAATAGGGCTGGTTTACAGATTGGAACACATCCTTGCAGAAGCCTGTGTCTTCAAACAGAAAAGTGAGCTGGATCGTTTTCATTCGAGTTCCCTCCGTAGTAATAATCATAGATTTTTCTTAGACCGCACCGTATTTTGGCTTTGGTAGGACTGCCGGTGGCGATTCTCTGACCAGAGCCAAACGCTGGCCCGAAAAACCAAATTTCGTAGTGGGTGCAGAGATGCCGCCCTTTTGTGTGGGCGCTTGAAACCGACCACATATAGGCGTCGCCGGACACCGTAAACTCCTTGGGATAGCAATATTCCCGCATTCCATCCGGCGAGAAATCATCCAGCGCCGCGGCATTCCCGGAACGGGGGTCTGCTTGCGGCTGAACGACCTCCCGGAGCCAGAGAAGAAAAGAAGGCTCCCCGGCGCTCATACCGATTCCTCCGGCTTGCCGGCCTTTTCATAGTAGACCTTGCGAGTGCCGGCGCCGCGAACTTGGAAGATAAAACCGGGCACCATCTCAGCCAGCTTGTCAGCATACATTTTGGCGCGGCCACAATCTGGGATCAGCGTAGCATAAACCAGGCCGACTCCAACTTTTCCTTCATGCAAATTTATAGCGCCATAACAGCGGGCTCCAATTTTCTTCCCATAGACGATATAGTTCATCGCTTCCCGCCCTTTCTGTTAATACCAGATGAAAGTCTGGCCGCATAATACCTGAATACGGTCCATAATGGCATCAACTTTCTTTTCGGAGAGGGGAACATCTGCATTATTCCAGTGCCGAATCAATTCTTCCAGTGTACGGTCTGGAGCTGATACACAGAAATCACAGCAAAAGTTATAGAGCGGCTGCCCGGTATAGGCTTCAAAGACGCTTTCAGTACCATCAGCAATCCGCTGTCTCTGGTTCCCACTGTAGTTGATACGGCCTAAATAGGCGGTACCATAGCGTTCACGGTAGGCATTGATGATTTTGCGGTTTAAGTCATTGTAAGTATCATCGGCTTCATCAATCCTGAGATACCCTTCACGAGCGAGGGCATACTCCCGCTGCACTTGCAGGTAGTAGGAGAGGGCGTCCATGGGTTTCGGATCATGCGTGGGATGTTTTAGTTTCATCAAAAAATCCTCCTAAAAAACAAGGGACCGGCAAACAGCAAATGCGCTGTTTGTCGATCCCTTTGTGATAGTGTCCCTTGCCAAATAGCAAGGCATTTGTCAAATAAGAAAAAGTGTAGAGTTTTATTTCTGTGGAGCAACATTGAAAGTATCAATGATACAATACTGGCAGATCAATCAGAAAAATCTTTTAGGTGCTGAATGATCCATGCTTGCAGCTCGTGTTCTCCCGCACTGCCATTTGCAATAGAGATAAACATATCCGCAAGTTCGCCGGGCTTCAGTTCAAGAACATAGCCGTTCCATTTCAGCAGCAACTGCGTCATCATTGCGCCAATCCGTTTGTTACCATCAAGAAAGGCATGATTGGAGGCCAGTCCAAACCCTATTCTGGCTATTTTCGCAAGGTCCGTTTCAAAAAGATCAAAACCGGCAAAGGTTTGCAACGGAGCATTGACTGCGGCTTCCAGACTATTTCGGTCCCGAATACCGTCCAACCCACCTGAAGCTTTGATGATCCTGCTATGGACGGCGATAACATCTTCAACCGTCACCCAAATCATTCCGCCATCCTCTTATAGTCATCAGCGAAAGAACTTAAAACCGCATCGGTATCCGCCAACATCTGCTCCCTTGAAATTTCTGCAGATGGTGTGTTAAGAGTTAAGGGAAACGGCATTCCATTATTGCGGACAAAGGCATTTGCAAAAATGTTGAATGCGGTGGATGTGGATATGCCCAGCTGCTCGCAGATGGCGGCCATTTGCGCTTTGACCTGACTATCTATTCTAAATGTCATATTGGTATCCATATAATCGACCTCCTTGCACTACAATTATACTACATATCATGTACAAATGCAACGAGTAGGATGCTTAATTGAAGAAGGCCACGGGAACCAATCGTCTTTGAGGGAGTGCTGTATCATCTATGCGGCAGCTTCTGCGGGAGGCAGCTCGTTGATGATGGGAGCGGAAAGTAAAATGGCCGTTTCGGTATCTTCCATTAACAGCCACGCACCATCGCGCCAAACACAAGAAGTTGCCTTGTTGTAAATCTCCGGGACCTTATTGGGATCGTCGATGCACTCGCGGGTAACGAGCAGGCACATGTGATCGAGATAGAAATAGTGAAGAGATTTTTCAATTTCCTCTCGTAAGGTATGGGCCAGGGCTGCAATTTCATCCATATCCTGCCGCTGAAAAGCAGCCTCGGAAATCTTTTTCAGGCACTGTGTTTGCTGAATCGCTGCATCAATGTAGGTTTTGGCCTCGTTAAACAGGCTGTGCCGGATACGAATATCACATAGAGCTACATGACGGGTGTATTCGGTGGCTGCTTTGCAGATTTGCCCCCGCAGTTCTTCATAAGGTTTTTGGTACTTTGTTTTCAGCACTTCCAGCGATACAACTTCCAGATTTCTCCGAAGGGTATCCAAATGAATTTCAAGTGCCTTGCGTAATTCTTTTTCGTCCATAGTTTTTGTCATTCCTTTCGCTTCGCTCAAGGCACAAACAAGTTATGAAAAATGTTGTGCCCCTCCACTCTTTGATTTATAATTCTTTCAAGGAATAGCAATACACTACAGAGCACGGAAGGAG
>ENA-OQNO01000647-OQNO01000647.1-human-gut-metagenome-genome-assembly--contig:-NODE-647-length-30437-cov-5.261630_pt1 | contig 30437 bp, 34 predicted proteins | sample MGYA00242629_ERZ504880 | MGnify/ENA primary metagenome ERZ504880 (study PRJEB26092, sample SAMD00036377) | human gut metagenome | host: Homo sapiens | study: EMG produced TPA metagenomics assembly of... | reverse complement strand
AATGATTGTGCTTCTGCCGGAGAAAATCAGATCCGAGGATGCTCATTGTCAAGGGCAATCGGAGCCATAACACCGCAGCATTCACAACACCTTATAATTTTTGTCAAAAAAAGTGTTGCCATTCCAAGTTTCAATATATCGAATTCAGCATTCGTTAAAGTGAGTTCTTTTTCGTTAACTGTTGCAAACCTTTTATCTACATCTATTTGAATTTTTCTCCAGTTAATTAAAGAACTTGCAATAGTTTGTGGGTTCCTTCTTAGTTGGACTTCAATTCTCACTAGAACCTCTTCTTCGTTAAATGGCTTAGTAATGTAATCATCAGCTCCACTCTTTAGAACATGGACTTTATCTTCCAAATCTTTCTTTGCTGACAGAACAATAATTGGAATTAAGCTGTTACCTCTAATTTTTTCAATTAACTCTTCACCGCTTAATCCAGGCAACATAAGATCAAGCAGTACAAGGTCGAATGATTGCATTTGTATTTGTAACAACCCTTCAGTCCCAGAGAATGCAGCAGTAGCAAGATACTCATTTTTTTCTAATATCGTCTTAAGAAGTCGATTGATTTCTGTATCATCTTCAATTATTAAGATTCTTTTTTTATCCACATAATCACTCCTATCTAGTTATCTTATTAAGTATAGCATCGTAAATAAACAGCGTATAGAAGAACAATATTAATTTGAATTGTTATTTAAAAATACTAGATGTGTATTACTCTCCTCTAAAATAGAATCGATATCATACATCGAAAATAAACTTCTTAAAAAATTTAATCTATTCTCTATAAAAAAACCGTGAAGCAGCCTCATAAAACTTGAATGGCTACTAGCACGGTTATGATTTATTCTTTTTCAGAGCACTTTCTTGATGATCATATAGTTTACTTCTTCAGCATACGTTCAACAATCCCTTTTTTCATGAAAGTTTTTTTAACGATCTCATCAACACTCATACCTTCATTATTCAGACGTTTTACTAATACTGATAATTCTTCTCCTACTTCAATAATATGTTTATCAGGATCATAAAAACGAACGACCTTTTGTCCCCATGGCATAGTAACTACTTCTCCAATAATTTCAACGTTATCTTGTTTTAACCGGTCTATAAAATCATCAAAATTTTCTTCTTCAAAATAATACTCTGCAACATTCCCCTGATATGTGAAATCATTTTTATTACTACCAGTAAATTCAATCCAAGATTCTTCCGTTTGAACTGACAATCCACCAGTAAAAGTAGCATTTGCACCTAAATCTGCAATTACTCTAACTTGTAAAACGCTAGTGTAGAACTCCTTTGTCTTTTCAATATCCTTTACGACAAGCATGGGTCCTTTATATTTCATTTTACCTACCTCCAAAATTTCTTTTAATTATTTACCAGTACTCTTTCTATTTTTCCATTCAAAAATGAGTACACTTCCACAAAAAATAATAATTGAAACCGAAAATCCCAAAATGCTACCTACTATCAAGGATTCATTTGTTGGTTGTTTAAAGTACAAAAATATGGTTGAAATTGATGTAACAATTAAATTTGCAATAAAAGATTTATTTCCTGCTTCCTTAATCCTAAATACAAATCCTGCCCTTGGCTGTACCCAAAAGAAAGGAATAAAAATTAGGAATACAAAGAATAATAAAAACAGATCAGTTCCATCCCTTAAACCAACAAATCCAAGAATCGATAGTAAGCTAAATAGTCCATAGTTTTTCAATTTCTTCCTCTCCTTAAAGTACATATTTACATGTAGTCACTTAAGAATAATATTCCGAAAAGTTTTCGAAAATGATCTATAGCCTATATGTAAAATTATACAAAATTAGTAAATTTGTACCTCTCATTTTCTGCACAAAAAAACGAGTTTTTAAGACTAGTGGTCAATTATTTTTCAGTTCTTATTTTCAATAGGGATCTTCTTGATTTTTAAAATTGCTAGCAACTCAAAATAGCCTTCACAATTGGGTTCAACAGTAAACATCCTTTTTGTTCCAGAATAGACAATCAGTGCATTTCTTCTGCCCTGTTTTACTTTTGTTACACTACTAAAGTAAACCGTCTTCATTTTGAAAATATTTCTAAAAACTATTTCTTGTTTTGATATTCTAATTTCCCAAAAAACACAGTATAACAACATTAACAAACTGGCTATTAGTCCAACTACTGTATATATATCAATCACTTTTTTTAATAAATCACTAACAAAGATTACTAAAAGTAAAATCGTTATTAAAACTAGCAGGATTGTTACCATTTTTGATTGATGAATTTTAAAATGACTCTTTTTTTCTGATATTATCCTAGACATTTTGTAGAGCTCTCTCTCCGCACTAACTTTAATAGAAAGACAAGCTGCAATACCAAGTATTATACAAATTAGCATTCCGAGAAGAATAATATTACTCACTAATTATCCTCCTTCTTTAAACTTCTTTCTGAATTAATAACCTACAAGAATATTGATATTATTTCAGATATATCGAAAGTTATTCATTACCAGGAATTTCTTTTATCTTTAAATTATCAGAAGGTATTCTAGGTTCTAAATCACACTTCTTGGTCTTTTCTGAGAAAGTAAAGATGCATTACTAAAATCTGAACCGCTATCAATATTTTATGAATGCCCAGTACAATAATAATTTCGAGTTAGTTATAGTACAAAACTTGCAACATCTTCTATACTTCCAATTTGGTTGAATGGAATCTTATTAGCTATTTAATCCTTAATCTCATTATTTTGTTTTGACTTATTTATTTATCATTGCTGCTCATATAAAGCTTACCATTTGAACCTTTAATGAAACTTGATTCCTTTTACTATTGAGATTCGAAAAACAGAATTCAAACTTTCTTCTAAAATATTAATTCTTTAATTAGAATTAAGAATGACGGATAAAAAACTAGATTCAATATTTAATCCAAAACACAAACCACCAATCATTTTCCATTAATACTATATGAAACAATACATCATAAAATTTAAATGTCATGAACCACATAGATTTTCGATACGAAAAACAAGAATAATCGTATCGTATGAAAAGCGAGTAAGTTTAATCAAATTCACACGGACAAATTAGATTTTCTATCTAGAACACATATTCAAATAGGGTAGTTCGAAAAGTTATGTGGGATTGCTATTCCCTGGTAAGAGAATCAATCATATTTTTGACTATGAGTTTTGTTGAGGCAAATCCAATATACTTATCATCAAAAGTTAGTCCAAAGGACAGTGTATCTTTGATTGTAATCACCCCGATAGTGATACCGGCATTTGGAACTTTAGGTGGGAAAAAGAAGCAATCTTTAATGTATTTATTTCCAATATAATTATTCAGGCTTACTTTTCCTAAATTTGATAATCCTGTACTTTGAGGATCGTCAGTCAGACCTAGAGAAGTCGCCACTTTAGATGCTGTTTCATTCTTACTGTTTCCGTAAGTCGAAAAATAGAGACTATCAATTAAATTAGGATCCATTTCCGAATATAGATTCATAATTAGCCACTTTTTTTTGTCGGAGCTTGTCTTTTTTAGAATGGCTTTTCTAACAAGTCTAACACTTTCCCAAAAATCTCCAGTATCGTCTAACTTTATCTTAATTGTGATAGCAGACGCAAAATTTCCTAAACTGTCTTTGGGATTGAAAGCTAAATCATTTCGTATATTAATTGGAATAGCAATTTCTTGTTTCTGATTCATATGTTTTGGATGGTGCTTTTGTTGAGCCAATATTAATGCTGTAGTGATTGCATCATTAATTGATACCTCATTTTTAATACACTTTCTTTTCAGCTCAAGTAATTGATTGTAAGGAATGTTAGCAGTTAGAATCCTACTTTCGTTCTCTTGATTAAACCTGGAATGAAGTTTTTTAAACTCATTTTGAGAGTAAATATTTGTATTGCTTTTCCAATCACTATTCCACTTTTTAATTAGTAAACTCATCATTATTGAACTTCTTGCTGATTGAGGGAAATCGCTTTTTCCTTGAATTAGTCTTTATTGATGATAAGGAATCTCAGTATTGAAATACACCAGGACCAAATCTTTTAGAATGTTAAAAACAGCTAACCCATCTCCTACTAAATGATGGGCTACAATTAGAACATCAAAAGACTCTTGCTTTGGAAAAACAAAATATCTAACTAAAGACTCTGTTGTTAAATTGAAATAGTGATTCTTTTCGCTTTCGGCAGTAGTATGCCATGTTGAATTTTCTATGATTATAAAATCATTCTTCTCAACTTCGAAAAATTGATAATATGCATCACCATTTTCGTCAGTTTTAATGACCGAAGATAGTAGCGGATGAATTTCTCTCAATTTATGAATTGATTCTTCAAATTTTAATGAATCAAAAGGAAATAACACACTTGCCTTCATCATTATGTTTATCGATGGGTTTCTTAAATGAGGTCTTTCCGTTAAAATTTTCATTTTCTTTGTTGGATTCATCCCAGTCATTATCAATTCCCCCTATCTCAATTGTAGATATGATTAAACTGTTAAATCATTAATTGACTTATAATAAGTTTAATTTCTTTTTCTTTTACAGCAAAATCATTCTCCGTTTCATCATGAATAATTGCACTAATTCCAAATAGAATGAACTCTGCTAAAAAGCGGATATTTACAGAAGCTAACTTACTATTCTTATACTGATCATTTGTTTTCAAAAGTTTTTCAAATATTGGAATGGCACTGAGTAAAGTTTCCCTATGTATTACTGAAAGAATTTCTATATCCAACTGTTCTGTTTTTAATTGTTGATACTTCTCTAACTCTTTAGGTACTACCTCAAAAATAAAACTGATTTTATTTTCGAAACTTATGGTTTCGTCATTAAATTTTAGCTCTAACATTTGCAAGTAACGCTCATTAAATAGCTGTAAAGCCTTCACATAGACTTCCTCTTTTGATTCAAAATGGTGATAAAACATTCCAATTTCACCACCAGCCTCAGATAAAATCGAACGTATAGAAGTCTTTTCATATCCATTCACTAAAAACTGACTTAATGCTATTTCTATTAACTCTTCTTTTCTTTTGTCTGAATTTTTACTAGTTCTATTCATGAGTTCATCTCTTTTCAATATACTAATTTTTCTAATGTAGCCTAAACAACGGAACAACGTTCTGTTAAAACCTTACTATACAGAACGATGTTCTGTCAAGAGCAGTCTTTTCATACTACCTACGTAAATAATGGTAAATTTTAAATAAATTATCCCTCTAACTAAACAATAAGGGTTAAGACTAAAGTTTTGTCTTGATCCTAAATTGAAAAAAATAAGTTATCCATAATATTCGTATTATAGGCCTCTTGACCAAATTTAATCCACTTTTATAGCTATTGAGATACAGTCTAGCAAATTCTCTATTTGAAACGGCTTCTCGATAAAAAACAATTTATAATTCGCTTTCAGAGAAATTTCTAAACGAGTACTACTCATTAGCACAAATGGTAGATCACAATTATTTTCGTATAGTGTCAGTCCATTTCCATCTGGAAGATTGACATCACTTATAACTAAATCGTAATGAATTAGTTCAAGCCTAGTTTGTGCATCCATAATTCCTGCTACCGAATGGACAGAAAAATTTTTCTTCTCCAAAATCTTCACTAACGAATTTCTAAATACGTTATCATCTTCAACAATTAGAAGTCTCAACTCATCCAACAATTCCACCATCTTTCATGGATATAATTCTATTCCCATAACTAGCTGCATCTTGCGAATGCGTAACCATTAAAATAGTTTTCTTATGTTCAATGTTGATCCTGCGTAACAAACTGAGTATCTCCTTTCCAGTTTTACTATCTAGATTTCCAGTTGGCTCATCTGCAAACAATATATCTGGATCATTAATAAGTGACCTTGCTATAGCAACTCGCTGCTGTTGTCCTCCTGATAGTTCTCTAGGTTTATGCTTTTTACGATCGGAAAGCCCCACAATGTCTATAATCCTATCTAACTTCCCACTGAAATCACTAAGTTTTTTTCCATCTAAAAGGATTGGCAGCAGTATATTCTCTTCTACACTCAAGTTGGGAACTAAATTATAAAATTGAAAAATGAATCCAATTTTCCTTCTACGCAGAATGCTCATCTCGTCATCATTGAATTGATAAATATTTTGATTTTTCAAAAGTACTGTTCCTTCTGTAGGTTCATCTATACCACTCAATATATATAGGAGCGTGCTTTTACCTGAACCGGAAGGTCCCATTATTGATACAAATTCTCCCGAATTAATTTTTAATGACACTTTTTTCAAAACGATAGTTTTACTATTACCAAAAACAAACTCTTTCTTTATTTCCCGACCTTCGATTGCTATTTGTCCACCAATTCTCATTAGTTTGCTCCTCTCGTTAATCAACTTTGATTTCTTCAACTATATTTAGTTTCGAATTTTTTAAAACAGGGACAACTGACCCGAGAATAGTAATGATTACTCCTAGTCCGGCTGCATATAAAAATGTAGAAATGCTTAATGAAGGTACTACTGAGATTTTTGGACCTGCTACTAAAAAAACAGTTTTTATTTCTAAATAGGATACTAAAATTGCAAGCCCTCCACCAAATAATCCAACGGAAAAACTTTCTATTAAACATAAGTAAACATTTTGTTTGTTACTCAAACCTATTGATTTATACATCGCATTGGTCCTTTTTCTTTGTATGAAATTAATCAGTAAGTTGTTCATTACACCAACGGTTGCAAGTCCAAGAATAAAGTAAGTTAATTTATTCATCGGTTCAAGAAATGAGTTTACCGTGTTTTTTGCATCATTTGTAAATTGCTTAACAGTACGACTCCAATGACTCTTACTACCGTATAGGTTTCTAATTTGATTCATTACAGATTCTGGTCTTTTAGCCTTATATGCAAAGAATCCGTATTCACTAATATTGAAATCCTCACGTGCAAAACTAGAAGGTAATATCACATTGACATCATTTGCTCTAGATTTAAAACTCCCAATAATTTTAAAAACCTTTTTTTGACTGTCATTTCCAATAGTAATTTCATCTCCAACTTTCAAGTTTAATGAGGTAAGGGTTTCAGTACTAACAACAGCATTTCTTCCTTTACTGAAATTTGACTCAACCTCATCTCTGTTATTGGACATGTCATTTATGGCAAGCATCTCATTAAACTTTTTAATGTCATCTGTAGCTTCTACACGTAATGACTTGTTTTCTACTTGAACGGCCTCATCCATGACATAAATTGGCAAAACCTCCGTCACAGTATCCAGTTTCTCAACTTGTTTAATGAATGATCTATCTACAGTGCTTTGTGAAAATCCATCTAATGTAGCTCCTCTAAATACATCTGTTACATAAGTATTTACGAAGTCCCCTACGACACTGATAACGATAATTGCCGATATACTAATAAACAACAAAGTAACATTTGAATTAGTATTCTTGTTGTCTCTTAGGTTTCTGGCCGCAATTGTTCCAATATTTCCTGACAATTTTGTGTATACCATCTGCGCAAAAACAGAAAACGAATTTAATAACAGCGGGATTATCATGATTGCTGAAATAATTAGTGTCAGTAAAGAAATGGCACCAGTTATCGTTAAAATACGACCGCTTGCAATTCTTGGAAGCACTATTGATGTAACAAATAAGAGCATTCCTATAGAAATGCGTTTTTTGTTTGAAATTCTCTCTTCCTCAATTTTGCCTAATACAATATCCTTTACAGCTAACCTGCTAGCTCTTTTTGAAGGAATATAAGCTCCCAATATCGATACAAAAATAGCGGTAATTGTAGAAACTACAATGTTTATAGGGGTAACGATTGCTGGGATTTCTATCCCAAAATTTGAAGTGGAGTCTAACATGCTACCTAAAATAATTTTTAATGTAGTAAATCCTAATGGTAGTCCCAATAAACTTCCAGACACTCCATAAATCAAACTTTCTAATAATAATATTTTACTAATCGTTCTTTGATTAGCTCCAATACTTCTAAAGGTTCCTAAAACCTTCATTCTTTCAGAAATAATAATCTTGTAACTGCTATAGATAATAAATGTACTGATTGTTAAAGTAAAAAAACTTATTAAATAAAAAGGCATGCTCTTTTGTTTCGCGTCTGCTGATACCTGCATATCATCATATATAGGAGATATGGTTACTCCTTTATTCTGGTATTTTTGTACTTCATTTTCGATAAATCGACTTGTGTCAATATCCATTTTAGGAATCATTAAAAATTCACTGTATCTACCATTTGTACCTAGAATTTCTGATAGTGTTTCGAACGGAATTAACGCATTAAAACCTCTAGTATTTCTCAGAAAAATCGTATCGTAATTACAGATAGCAGAAAGTTCAAAACTGTATATCTTTCCGTTAATCTTAACTGGAATCTTGTCACCGACTTTATAATTGAACTGACTAGTAAATCTATCAGGCAAAGCAATCTTGAAACCTTTGAAATTATCTAGAGTCCCGTACTTAATTCTAGGCGCATTAATTGCATGGATATCCTCCATCTTTCCAGAAATCAAATCAAAGTTTTCAAAATACCCTTTTTTCTGAAATAGTGCTTGTGTCCTTAAAATACCGATTTCTCGTAGAACAGTATTAGTTTTAACTAAGTCTGACTTCGAGAGAAAATCCCCCGAATTACTTTTAGCACTTACTTTTGCATTCCCCGCATATCCGATTGCCATTTTTTTTTGAGCGTATTCATACGAACTTCCAATTGATAAAGAAACAAAAAGAAGAGTTGTAGACAAGACTATAGAGAGTAACATCACTAGTGTTCTTAGTTTTCTTTCTTTTATTGAGTTCAAAATATATTTAGTTATGATTTTCAAGACTACCATCCCTTCAAATAATTCTGTTAACTAGTTTATTTCAACACTATTCAACACTTCAGATCATGCAATCATTAATCCTACTAGAGTTTCTTATTTAAAACTTGTTAGAATAATTTATACCAACTATGAGTCGATATCAGCCACAAAAAAGAAGACCTAAACTAGTTTATAAAAACAAGTTTAGGTCTTCTATCTTATCCCTGAATTTTTTTATCCTTAATTTAACCTTAATTCATTATCATGTACTATTGGAAAACGAATAATGATCTTGGTCCCGACACCTACTTTACTAAAAACTTCAATTGAACCTCCATGCAACTCGATAATTTGCTTGGAAATAGTCAACCCTAGTCCAGTACCAATTGAATCATTTTGTGAGCTCTTGCCACGATAATATCGTTCAAATAGGCGATTAACATCTTCTTGTTTCATACCTGCACCATCATCCTCAAAAGTCACAAAAATTGATTCTGAGAGCTTTAAATTAATTTTTAGATGACTATCTTTATTGTGAATGAATGAATTGAAGATAATATTTTCAAATGCCCGCTTCAATAGTTTTGTATCAATAAAATACGACAACTTCTTTGATCCTTTTGTTTTCAATGTAATAACACGATCTGAGTAGGAGGGATCATTAAGAACATCAATAATTAACTCTCGCATATAGCGATCTAAGAACACTTCTTCTTTATTTAAGGGGATGATTTGGTTTTTTAGTTGATAGGTTAATTTCAAATCATCAATAAGTGACTGACAATGATCAACATTCTTTAGCATTATTTCGCCATATCTTTTTATCGTATCTGAAGATAGAATTTTATCTGTATCACTTAAAAGTTCAGCATACCCTTTGATGGGAGATAACGGGGTTTTTAAATCATGAGTTACGTTAGTGATCCACTCTTCCCTCATTAAATCATTGTTAATCAGCTCTTCTTCATTGTGTCTAAGCTGATCTTCTAGCTCATTTAAGCTCTGATAGACATCAGAAAAAAGACCCTCTTCATCTTCTTTATCATACATTCTATTAGCAACCAGATTCATTGAAGAAATAATTTTCTTCAACTGTCTTGTCATCCAAACGCTTAAGCCAAATCCAACAAAGAGCAGGAAGATTGAGCTAGCAATTAGGAAATTAAAAATGATTGATTTTCCACTATTGAAATTATCTCCATTAAGAAACATAGTAATTCTGGAAATTTTTATTGGAAAGCCAATTAAATAAGAAAATTCTTTTCCATTTATTTTCTTTGTACCAATGAATACCGTTTCATCTTTTCTATTCATATTTTGATCTATATCTAACAGTTGTTGAAGAGAGTAGTTTTTAGAAGCATTGCCTACATTTCCTTGAGTAAATACAATATTACCGTTCTCATCAAGTACTTGTAACCACAAAGACTCTTCACTAATTAGACGATTTCCTTCATTTGAAATTTCAATTGTTTCATCTTTACCATCAGTAATATGTTCAGAAAAATCTTGAGTGAAATTCTTTGGCCAATTGCTAAGTTTTAAATCACCATTGTCTGTTCTCACAGTAATTACACGACTTATCAAAAATACTCCTGATAAAAATATAAACAACGAGATAACTAATAATAAGGCATAAATTCGAATAAATTTATTTGTTTTTTTATTCTTCATCCTTAAATTTTCTCCATTTTGTATCCGAGTCCCCTAACGGTTCTAATGAACAACGGCCTACTTGAATTATCTTCAATTTTCTCTCTCAAATGCCTAATATGAACCATTAATGTGTTATCAATGCCATAGCCTAGCTCTCCCCAAACGATCTCGTATAATTGTTCTTTGCTTATAATATGTCCGATGTTTTTGAAAAGAGTCTCAAGAAGCCTATACTCTTTTGCAGTTAGAATAATCTCTTGGTCATTTTTATATACACTCTTCCCTTGAATATCTATTGTGAGATTTCCATTAGTGATTACTGATTGTTGTGAATCCGAAGATTGGAATCCTAGTCTTCTAATTTGGGATCTAACTCTATAGACTATTTCCTTTGGACTGAATGGTTTAGTGACGTAATCATCTCCGCCACTGCTCAAACCTAATATTTTATCTATTTCATCATTTTTTGAAGATAGAAAAATGATTGACAATGTAGAAAATTTTCTAATCTCCTTGCATAAATCAAAACCATCAATATCGGGTAACATAACATCTAGGATTGCAACATGGGGATTTACGGTTTTAAACAAATGAATTGCTTCAGCACCACTCTTTGCTTTAAAGATATGATTAAATCCATCTTGTTTTAGAACTTCTTCCAACAAATCAAGAATATCCTGATCATCATCAATTAGTAAAATCCTACTACTTATCTTTTTCTCCATATTTTGATCCCCGTTTTCTCTCCGATTCTATAAATCTAAAATACCATATATTCTATTAGATTGATTGAGAGACAAATGTTTTATTAATTCAACTTATGAAAATGAGCGAATTACCTTTTTCTTTTTTTGCGGCATACTATAATCTCATACTGTGAATTGAGCAGTTTTTTTGATCTCATTCGTAGTCAAAGTGAACTGTTTCTCAACACATACAAAAAATCGTGCTTCAAATTTTTGTGGTGATGATTATCCATTAGTAGCCGCCTCATTCCAAAAAGACAAACTCATTCTCGAATCGTTTCAGTAGTGTATCATTATCACTGTATAAAAAATGCGAGATCATAAAGATTAAACGATTATCGAAACTCCAAGACTTAGTTTAAACTAGATTTTTTTAGTTCCACAATAGTAACCAGTTCCACCAACATATACCTTCATTATTTCGTTTTTAATATTAGTTGATAATTTGACTATTATTCGAGAGGGTGAGTTCAATGAATAACCTTGTTCGAACTGATAAACCTCTTTTGATAAAATATTGTGTTCATGAAGATAGCATGCCAGCGCAGCATTTGCAGTTCCTGTGGCAGCCTCCTCATTTATGTTTTGTAGTGGCGCAAAATTTCTACATAGAGTATTACTATTACTGAGTGTATAGGTATGAATTCCAATAACATCATACTGTTCACTAATTTCTTTTATTTTTTTGAAATTAGGTTGCATCCTGTGCATTATCTCTATATTTCTTATAGGAACTAGTATATCTTTCAATCCTGTCGAAACAATTTGAATTGGATATTTTTCATCTATACAACCAAATCCAAAACAGTCATTGAATTTATTTGAAGGTATAAGTTCACAAAAACTAGGTTTATTTTGCTCCATGAATATTACGTCTTCTTCTATTTTTATATCAAGATTGCCTATACTCGTTTCAATTGTATAGCTCTTTTTTCTTATTTTTTTTAAATGTTTTAAAACTATAAATGCAGCAATCGTTGCATGTCCACATAAATCAACCTCTTCTTTTGCCGTAAAATATTCAAGTTTAAAATTAGCAACTTCAGATTCTGAAATAAATACTGTTTCTGAATATCCTAGATCTTTAGCGATAGCTTTTTTTTGGATACCTGTTAATGTTTTCTCACAAAACATCACTCCAGCTTTATTCCCGCCCCTGAATTCTTTACTGAATGCACTTGCGATATAAATTGTTTTGTTCATGGCGTGCCCTCCTTATCACAAAATCATTGTTTTTATCAAAAAAATATTTTCGTTTTAATATTCTCGGTTTTTTTGAGAATACATTTTATAACTAAAATTAGTCAATCCTTTTACTGGATTGACTAATTTTAGCTTATTGAGGTTAAAATATTATTTTACACTACGGAACTGATGGGAAGATTTTCAAATCAAGATACTTCTTTCACCTCCAAAATAATTGGTAATATATCGTTACCCTTGTTTTAAAAATCAGTCCATTCTTCCTCGAATGAGGTTTGTTTTTTCTTTCGATTAGGATTCTCTTTTTGATTCTCATATTGATTATCAGGTATTGTGCATGCTGCTGGAACAGTTATAACTAAAATGATGTAAAGGATCACAGCCCATCTTAGAGATAAACTCAAATACATGGATACAACGAACAGTAAACGTAATATGAGGGGGTCCAAATTAAAGTATTCTGAAATGCCACCCAAAGTACCAGATAGCACAATATTATTGGCAGATTTCTTCAAAGGTTTCATAGCATACTCCTTTCTCTTAGCTAATCATTATTGCTCACTGTTTTTTAAATACACTGTTCCAGTTGCAGTGAAAAGATCAAGTTGCGCAGTTTTATGTCCGATTCTTCTAAAATGGAAAAGTCTATTTTCTTTTTTACGTATTACATCGTAGTCGGATAATCTGCTAAGGATATTTCCAGTTCTTGTTACAATATTCCCTTCAAGTCCAATGCTTTTTGGTAAGGAGAACTTAATCTTGCCATTCAAAGTAGATACCTTAGCTTTTCTCAACATCTGATGCTCAGTACTGACTTTCACATCACCATTCACAACAGAAACATCAAGATTTTTTGATCTTGAGTCAGTAGTAATGTTCCCTTTAACGACTTCGATAATTAAATCAGTAATATCACCATCCTTAACTTCTATGTCTCCATCAAAACCGTTGATTTCTAATAGATCATTGTCCATTCCCAATAAGTTTATTTTAGCCCGCTTGCTTTTTATTTTTACAGTTTTGGATCGTAAATTTTCAACATTTAACTCGCTATTCTGAAGCGTGATCGCTATCTCATTGAATCGAATCTCAGGGAGATATACAGTTAAATCAGCGTAAATAAGCATGCTTGGAATATGAAAAAGGAAACGAGTCATGTCAATTTCTACATTAATTTTTTCACTTAATGAGTTTAAAGATTCTTCTTCGCTCAAACTCCCATATTGTTTAACTTTCACATCGACTTTAACTGATGTTTCATCCCAACTTTTTACGTTAATTTTTCCATTGCCCAACTTCAGATCAATATCATGCGGGATATATTCCTTATAGAGAAATTGATGCTCGTACGTTGTTGTCGCTACAGTAGGGACTTTAATACTAATATCTTTCCATTCGAGAGTATCTTCTAAAGCTTCAGAAACAGATGCTATCGTCTGTTTAACGGAATCACTTATACTCTTAAAAGTTGAAGACATTTTATCACCTAATTGATTGGCAATAGCAAATGCTTTTTCTAAAGCATCGATCTTGCCAATCATAATAACGATTTCTTTTTTTATCTTTTCATCAAGATCAAAGATAACCTCGGTGTCCTTGGGTTTATCTGATTCTTCATTACTTTGATTTTCATTCAAGGTTTTCACTAACTTCTCTTTTAAACAGATCAGATCATTAATTTCTGAAGCTAATTTGTTAATCTCCGTCGTTTTTTCATCAATGTCTTCCTTAAGTTCGGCATCTGAGATAGAACTATTTTCTGGATTTTCCTGCCATTTCCTAATAATCTCTAAAACATCAGAACTATCGTTCTCAATGATGTTTTCTTCTTTCATATTTTGTCCATTAGAAATTGACTCAAGTAAAACTAATCCCTCTTCTGGTGTTATGATATATTGCTTTATTAATTTCATAATTCGTTCCTTTTTGTTCATATACATTCCTCCTAAATTGAAAATTTACTCATATATATAAAGATTGCATCTATTCGTAAAATGACAATCTTTTTTCAATATTTAAGTGATAAAGTATCTAAGTTGAAGAGCTAGGTGTCAAACATCAGCTGGAAATACTTGTTGATAGATTTTTTACTCAGTATTGAAACTATATAATAGTTTCCTTGAATGAACCTAAAATTTTTTAATCATTTTAAGTTGATGATCCTTCTTGTTGATTCAAGAAAGCTTTGTTTTCTATGAAATTTCTCAACATATTCTCAAGAACTACTCTTTCGTAACCCAGCTCCTCGTTTTTTATCATTTGAGCATACCCTTGGAAAAATGACCAATACTCACTGAATAATTCGTCAACATCAATATCTAAATGGAAATCTGTTATAAACGTTGTCAAAATATTATGTGTTCTTAACATACAATGTAAGTCCGAACTAGCATTTAAAGAGAAACATTTTAGCTCTTGATTTGAATTCTTTTGACTAATTAAAAACTCTGCTAATCTTGGTTCTTTTATGATCCATGTGATCATAGCTTCCCCAAGAAACGTCATACACTGAAAACTATTTTGTGCGTCTATCAATTGCCAACACGTCTCTATATAGCTATCAAAATGCTTTGAGATTAGTAATAAAGCGGAATCTAACAATTCTTCCTCACTTTCAAAACATTGATCCATCTCTATTTCTGAGACACTGCTTAATCTAGCAATCTCATTTACTTCGATATTTTGAAATCCATGCTTCTGTATCTCTTTGATTGTATTTGTAATCAGTTTGCTTTTTGTATAATTGATTTTTTTCACTTAGAAAACCTCTTTTCGTAACACATGCTAACTTGTCTACCATTTGAAATTATTACCTTTGGGTTTAAATTTGGTCTCTTAATATAGTCATCTAAAATTGCTCTCCAACATATTTTCTAGTCATAGTATAGAAAACGTATCTATAATGAACCTATATTTTTTTCAAAAAAGGACTTTATTTAAAAATTTTGTCTTTTGAAAACATGGCAATCTATCCTAAAAATTTCTTGGTAAACGAGCTGTATACAAATTAGAAAAGAGAAGTGAAATTTGGATTTTCAAAAAAAGCAGTAGAGGCCGATTTTAGTGCCTCAACATTATGGACTCTAATAATATTTACGCCTTCGTTCATGAGATATAGACTAGCTCCAACAGTTCCATAATCTCTGTTTTTAGGTTCGTTTACTCCTGTTAGATTTCCTATTATTCTCTTTCTTGAGACACCATATAATAAAGGAGAACCTGAAAGTTTAATATCTTTAGCTTTTCGAATCAGCATATAATCATCTTCTCGCGACTTATTAAAACCAATACCAGGATCGAAGCAAATTCTTTCAATTTCTAAACCCAAAGATAAGCATTTTTCTATAGTTGAACAAAAAAATGATCTCACATCCTCAACAACATTCTTCTCGAAAAATCTACAATGTGTTACAACTATAAATGGTTTGAAATGCTTTATTACTTCCAGCATTCCTGGATTTTGTAGTCCTGAAACATCATTAATTATTGTTGCACCAGACTCCAATACTCTTGCGGCAACATCTGGATAATATGTATCTACAGATATAGGGGTATCAGTTATTATTCCTAATTGCTTTACAACTGGAAGAATTCTATCTAATTCTTGGTTAGAAGATATTTCAGTAAAACCTGGTCTTGTTGATTGTCCTCCGATATCAATGATATCGGCTCCCTCTACGATTAGATTTTGCGCCTGTACAATTGCTTTTTCTGAAGTATCATATTTTCCTCCATCAGAAAACGAGTCCGGAGTAACATTCAGAATTCCCATAATTTGTCTTTTGTTCATTTATTGTCCCCCTCCAATTTTCTACAATTATTATTTGAAAGATGGCTTCTTCTTAAAAAAGCCCCAGATTTCAGTTTCAATTAAGGTTTGAATAATCGCAAAAAGTCTCTTTTTAGATCATCGTTCTCATTAAAAACTCCTTCAAAGTGGCTAGTTTTTGTTATAGCTCCACTCGATTTGACACCCCTCATTGCCATACATAAATGAGTTGCCTCAATAGCTACAGCAATTCCTTTTGGTTGGACATTGTCTTGAAATATCTTTGCTATTTGGTAAGTCAAATTTTCCTGAATACTCGGTCGCTTTGAACAATAGTCAATCATCCTAACTATCTTACTTAGTCCACAAACTTTTTTATTATTCGGTACATATGCAATATGAACATGACCAAAAAAGGGCAATAAATGGTGTTCACACATAGAGTAAAATTCAATATTATTTAATGTAATTACATCTTTCTCATTCTCACTGTAGAAGAGTTTACATTCATCAAAATCATTTTTTTCGACTGACGAAAACACTTCTTCATACATTCTCGCTACTCTCTCCGGTGTCTTTATTAAGCCTTCTCTTTTTGTATCTTCTCCAATAGCTATCAAAATCATTTCTATAGCTTTTTCTATCATTTTCCTATTTTGAGACTCCAAAGTTCTTACCAACTTTCCTTCAATTTCTTTATCGTTTTGATATCTTCATTACCTTCGAGTAGATTATCAATATCCAGTTCGAAAAGGTCGTTTTTAATAAAGATTTCTTGCAAGGGAACTAGGACAAATGCACGATTTTGGAAATCTTTGTGAGGAATAGTAAGTCTTTCAGTTGTAAATTTTACATTTTCAAATAATAAGATATCTATATCAATCGTTCTTGGTCCCCAATGGATTTCTCTAGTACGTTCTAGTCGGTTCTCAATTTCGTTTAGAATTTTTAATAGACGAAGAGGATTAAAACTTGTTTCAACTAAAATTACACTATTGATAAATTTTTCTTGTTTATAATATCCATATGGTTCTGTTTCATAAAATGAAGACTTTTTTTCAATAGTAATTTGAGGAACTTGTTCTATTAAGAAAACTGCATTCTTTATATAATCTATTTTATTCCCGATATTACTACCTAGACCTAAATACGCATACATTGTACTTCTCTCTCCATTTCTATTTCGATATTATCTAAAATTCCATCGATCGGGACATGATACTTTCTGACTCTGATTTCAATTTTTTTTACAACTTCTAAATATTGGATAAAAAGTCTTTCAATGATTCCATTTGCCAAACTTTCTATCAATTTGTAGGAGTGTCCTTGTACAAACTTTTTGATTACTTCGTATACCTCAGAGTAATTGATTGTATCTTCTAAGTTATCCGAATTTGCTGCTTTTTCTAACGATAAACTTAAAGTAAGGTCAATTTCTAATGTTTGTCCGAGCACTCGCTCTTCATCAAGAGCACCATTGTAAGTGTAAAAACGCATATTATTAATACTAATTCTTCCCATATGAATATCTCCTTTTCCATTGGTTTATTGTCTTAGTAAATTAATTTCAAAGTATAAAAAGAAAACAGGCGGACTTTAAAGAGGTTCAAAAAAATCTCCAATTACTAATAGATCTATGATCCAAAGTATTGGAGATAAATTTTACATACATCATAATTTTTCGAATGAACTAGTACTCAATTCGTAACTAACACACTTATATGTTTGTGAGGTTCACAAGAATGCTAATAATATTATTTGCGATAGTATCACTAATAGCTTCTTCTACTATAAAAGTGAGATTTTCGGGTGGGAGTATTCAAATATTTATATTTACTAGCGTACATAACGGCAATTCCCAAGAGAAGAAGAATCGAAAGCGCCCCAGTTTCTCCAACTAAATATGGTCTCAAGTTTCCACCAATTGATTGATCCAGCAACAATTGAATCACAAAATTGTGAACAAAATGCATTAAAGCAGCTGGCCAAACACTTTTAGATTTTATACTCAAAACAAACATTGGATATGCCATAAAAATGCATTGAAGCATATAGATTGGAACCTGGTACCATAACGGAAGATCCGAAGCATAGCCTGTTACAATAAGAGGCAAATGCCACAAAGCCCAAATAATTCCACTTATTAGTGCTCCTTTTTGAAATCCGTAAAGTTCATTTAGTTTTGGTGCCAAATACCCCCGCCATCCGATCTCCTCACCTAAAGCAGTAATAAAGAAGATTGAAGCATGCAATAATAATGTGCCTGGCATTTGAAGTAACTCTGCTAGAATATTCCGTTCTATAACGTTCCTACCAAAAATTAAGAGATAAATACCATATGAAACTCCACAATATGATAATGGAAGAAAAATTCCTGCAAAGATGTATTTTAAACGAACTTTTCTGAAGTTTAATGCATTCTCACCTCTATGAAAAATTAAGCACGTAAGAATAGCTGCTATCCCTGGACACCACATTAGAATATAAGCCAAGTTCATAATTTTATATTTGATGATAAAGTAGCAACAAATAGAACTCAGGATAAAGCAAAGCACGAGAAAAGTTAGTATTGATTTTTTAGTTTTTACCATAAATTAGACCCCTTTCAAAAATGGTATGGGTCTATAGTAAATTCTGAACCTATAATGAACCTATAATTTTTATAACAACAGGTGGCAACCTCCTGAACTTGATTTTTGAACTCATCTAAAACCATTGTTCTATTAAATTAAATATTCTTGTATTTTTCATCATTGCGCACTTTGTGCGTTAAAAAAACTGAATCTGTTATACTTTAATAAAGAAATTTCTTATTCGGAAGGAGATATCGGATGAGCGTACAAATAATCTATTATTTTTTTCTCACTCTTATAAATGAACTTATCATCATTTCTTTAGGCTTACCTTTTATTTTGTTTTCTACAACACCTATATCTCTCGCTCTCAGTTTACTGTTATTTCTAATCTCTGGTTTTTGGTTGTTTTTCAAAAAAGGGCAACGAGAGAGCTGTTCATCTTTATCTAATCGAATAATTGATTTTTTGATTTTAGCTTCTATAGGTTTGGCAGTAGCTTTTTACCATGGTAATCAATTTGGTGATTCCTTAACACTAGCGATTCATTACTTATTAGTTTATTGCCTTCCTATTTTTCAGTTGATCTGTTGTTTGGCTTATAATTTAGGTATCCGATCCACAATAACAAAGGATGATAAATCAAGATAAATGGACACTAATAAAAAAAGTCAGTGTAACCCTATTATCTATGGTCATTTTTTCTTTCAATCAATTTGAACTCAATATAAAACAAAATATGAGAAATGTACGGACTGATTTTTTTGTTTTTACCAAAAATTAGACCCCTTTCAAAAAATGATATGGGTCTATAATAAATTGTGAATCTATAATGGACCTATAATTGATTTTGTAAAAAATTTAATTGATTTGTTTATCATTATTGAATGCATCTATAATCATAAGCTCGATTGAGTAGAATGAACATATTGTACCCACCCATTATGTGTGTTATGAAAAAGCTACATACTCAATTAAAATGTTAAAAAATCGAATCGTAAATAATTTATTTAAAAAAAATAGAACCATCATCAATTGAGGATTCTGAAATTGATGATGGTTCTATTTCATCTATACGTTACTGACGATTTTGTACATTTTAATTTTCCGGGCGACCACCGACCCAACAATCAATGATTTGGCCGAAAGTTTGAGCATGCTCAGCGACCCTGTCGTATTGGGTTATTTTTTTATCATCGGCAATGAGCTAATCAGGATTCTTACGCAAAATAGAAAAAATTAGGGTCGCTCTTGCAAACGATCCTAATTTCTTTGTTTAACTATTCTACATTATCCGATTTGCATGATATGCCTCATGAACCGCATCAAGAATCTTTCGTGCTTCGACTGCATCCCCAACTACGGTTAAATCAACTTGATCTTCCAATTCCTCTTCCAACTGATTCACCGGATCATATCCTGCTGCAATAATCACCGTATCACAATCAATCACTTTTTCTTCGCCATCATGGATTACAATCACGGAATTTTCTTTGATTTCTTATACATTCGTACTAGTTAGGATATTGATATTTGCTTCAGCGATCTTATCTCTTAAAGACATATCATTATTCTTCGAATGAACGACCGTCTTTAAGATATCATCCAGCATCTCAACGATTGTAACTTCAGCAAACTCACTCATATACAACGCAGTTTCACATCCTACTAACCCGCCACCGATAAAAATCACTTTTTTACCGGGTTGCTTTTTGCCAGTAAGGTACTCGTTCGCAGAAGATGCAAAATCAATTCCATTGATCTGCGACATTTTACTTTTCGAACCGGTCGCTAAAATGACTTTGTCGTAATTACCCATCAAAATTTCAGTTGCTGTAGCTAGTTTTCCATAATGCAGATCAACATTTAGACGCATCAATTTTCGTTCCACATAATCCAATAATTTGAGTACATCTTTTTTGAATGGTGGAAATTACTTTTATCAATCAATTCATGGAGGTGCCTTATGATTAATCTAATAAGTATAGAGTGGAAAAAAATAATTTTAAAAAAAAGTCATATATGTTCTTCTATCGATTTTATCAATAGGCTTGGTAACCTTTCTCTTCTCTTCTGATACGATCACTAATGATATTGCTCCTGTTTCTATTGATCTACTCGTTAAAGCCCTCTTCATTATTTGAGAGGGTGTTTGGATTTCAAAAGTCATTATCGAAGAATACAAATCCAAAAGTAATTTGGTTCTTTTTACTACCTCGTTAGGATTACTAAAGTTTTAATCGCTAAAATAATTTTGATTTTTTTGTTTCCGCATCATCAATGGTTTTTGCTCAGTTATTTTTGAATGGAGTTTTCTGGGGGTTAAGTATTAATCTACCCATGATCAGATACGACATTGGTACAACTGATATTTTGGTTTATGTTTCTTCATCTATAATGGTCGCACTTTTTTGACTACTACCTTTAACAGTAGGTATGATCAATTATTCAACAGTTGCAACTTTGGTTACCTCGATTATTCTATTCCTTGTTTCGAGTAATTCTGGCATGGGATTTGATGCACTTGTTAGCCATCTGTCATTTACAATACCTTTTGGGATTGTTGGTTTCTTTTCCGCTGTTATCACTTTATTTATGCAATCCAGAAGAGATGTATTCGTATAGACAAAATTTAGGAGGTAGCTATGACAGATAAAGAACTTAAAGAAATGAATGATTTAGAAATTCCTTTTTTTCAAGTTGATAACCCTCAAAACGTTTTTTTTAATCAACCTTTTTATTGGTATTCTTCTCATATTAATTGGTCTTTTTTTACTCAAGAAATCAGAACTAAAACACAAATCAATAATTGGCTGGTTATTTGTCGCTACAGGACTTACAGCATGTTTTACGAGAATAATAGAATGGATAAATTAACCCTTATTTTCGCAAATTATTTTTCTAATCTTGGCTATAAGTATTTAAAAAGGGTATCCAACAAAACGTAGGATCCCCTTTTTAAACCACGAGTTAAAAAAACACTGATTTCTTTGTCTGTGATTTAATTTCAAGTTTTAGGATTGGTAATATTTGCTTTTTGTAATTGGTACTGGTCGATTCATTTTTAATAAAGTAATCCAGAGTTAACTAATTTAGAGATGGAGAGAACAACTCGAAGACATCAAGAAATAGATATTTCATAGTATTGTATCCTTCTATTTTTTCAAGAACAGCGAACATTTTTTTTTTAGGTTGTTCATCTAAATTATCATCTAGAAGATTCGTCAACACTTTTCTTGCCCCAGTGTTTTCAATAAAGAAGATACCAAACTTACTTACGACTTCTGCTCGTGATTGTTTATCCTCATTTTGAGACTCTTCATCCATATTAATATTCATTAACAATTCGTATTGCCAACTAGCGTTCTCAGATAAATCAATAATTGTCACGTCGGTGTCATCAGTTATTACATAAGTTTTATTTGAATAGTAATCTGCTTCTGTACAATTTGTTCTAACATAGGAGAACATGTTCTTTGCTTGTGGAATAAGAACTTTAAGTAATTTTTCTTTTTCTTCAAATCCAAGTGTATGATTTTTTTGAATATTTTCAATCACTTGATTCATATTAACCTTCTTAGGGTACTTTCCAAAAATTTTTTTCAGTTCTATTCTGAAAACTGAATAGTCTTCTGTACTGTTAAATATATAACTTACCATATAGTAGAAGTACACAAATGATCTATAGGTCTGATTATTCAACAACCGCTTTGTTACTTCAATAGCAAAAACTTGCGGACTTTGAATTCGTCCCTTTGAAGTAAGTTTTATGGGTGATCGTACTATGTTAAAAATATTATATTCTTTACTATTATCAATATAGAATAGATCATCTCCGATTGTTTGGGAATTACCTTCTATTAAATAGTTTGGATTATTCTTTTTATCTAACACTGCCGATAGAAAGGAACTTCCATGGGCTGAAATATTTCTCACGAGCTTAACTTCTCTTAAATAATCCAATATTTTGTTCCAATCATATGAATCATTTTCAAATTCAATAAATTCAGAAGTTAGGAAATCGATAAATTCAATCAGATCGCCCATAGTAAATTCATCCAGAATCATATCCATCGGTGCATACATCAGTTTTGGTATCTTATCTTCCTGTTCAACGACAAAATTCAATCTCCAATCTCCATCTCTTAGAAGATAATTCTTTTTGATTTTTTTCAACGTTCTCTTTTTTAATTGATTTAATTTTGGATAGTTGTGATTGTCTATCTTATCCAAGATTGTCTCGATGGTAAGATTAGATTTTTCAAAAGTATTTTCAATCCTATTCTTGATCTCATTCTCGATTTTCAGAATCCACTTCATCAAAAACTCCTTGAAGTGAACATCATAATCTAGTATGAGTTTGAGATCATTAATACTTATTTCACCTTGCACTAATTCAATGATTACTGATAATTCATTTAAGGTGGAGTATCGAAAATTATTTTCCTTCAAAAATTTTAGTAATGAAGCCTCATCTGATATTGGCGGATTCAGTAACACTTTTGAGTTTAAAGAGTCAATCAAAGGCGTTGTTGTTTGGCTCAGATCTGTTACGGTATTACTTGCTTTTACAAGCTTAACATTTGTCGCATACTGTATCTCCTGACTCCTTATCATTTCGCTATTTCCTTCTTCATTTACTGCAATAAATTGGAACTCTACCTCATCACCTAAACTAAATCTAATAGGTTCTTTCACAAAAAAAGGGAGTTTCCTTTCAATTTCCACTACTTCTTCCCCACAATTGCGTTTTTCAATGAATCCGATAATTCCATAATAGCTGCTCACTTCAATAATTTTTCCAACTAGATCCGTCATAAGGGTATCGTCCTCTTTTCATTGATATAGTAATACCATTATTGTTGTTACTCATAGTGGCATTACAACATGAAATGAATGTCTATGCAAATTTATCCATATAACAAAAAATCCAGAAGTACTGTATTTGTCACCTACCAGATAACACAACTTGGAAATCTGTTACCATGAAAATGCGAAGCAGAACAATATTTATTCAATAAAAATAAAAAGTTTCATATAATAATTGGTTTCTAACTAATAGTTTTCAATTTATTAAGTGTAACTGGTTTAAATTTCATTAGTTTTTCTGAAGACTCTTTGGTCAATTTTAAACTAGATACTATTAGCTCTTTGATTGCTCTCATTTATTGAGTTTTTTGATGGACATTGAAACTGAAGTGAGAAGTGTCATCGCTCGTAGCTTTACATATTAAAATAAAACTAGAAATCAGTACATTGTTCGTCCCCTCTCTTAGAAAAAAATAAAATTCATGATTGATTTTGGTGAAATGAAAGGTTAACCGCGTATCTTATTTTAAAGGGAGGTATGAAAGATGTATTTTAAAAATTCTGAAGGAACTGTTTATTTGACTGAGGATTCTGTAATTGTTGATACTGATATTTGTGTTACTACTATTAAGCCTAAGCATCAAGTTAACGAAAAACAATTTTTGAAATTCGCATATGAAAACCAAATCGAACTTTTAAAAAAAATGGAAATTAACCACTCTTGATAAAAACGAAAAGACCTCAGGCACTAAAACTGAGGTCTTCATTTATTATCAACACTTCATTAACACGTCGCTGCACTTAATTTTTAAGCCAATGTAGTCCTTTATCACTTTCTCAGACTCGTTGAAGTTTTCCTACAAAGTCACCCAATTGTTGTGTCAATTTTTCGTTAGCATAAGCCGATTCGTTCAATCAACAATTTCGTTCTGATTAGTCAGCAACTGCTCAACCAGTTGCTCTTAATGATGGATCGTGGTTATTTTGTAGCAAAAATTCAAAAATGAAACGTATTAATGCAAAAGATTTTAGTTTTCTCAATTTAAATTGAATTAAAAAACCTGCTTCCAATGATATCTTAGAAGTCAGGTCTTGATTAAATATTACTCAGTTTTTTCAGCCTTTGTTACTCGTATTACTCCATATCCAAAATTGTGAAACCAAGTGTTTTAATATCTCGATTGAACATCTTTACCGTTTCTAAGGAAAGTTCATTTAGATCCATCTGATACATCGAGAGTTTGGATAATATCGCCGGTGTAGCTGTAATGATATCAACACCTAATTGTTCAGCTTGAATGACATTATAGACTTCTCTTGAACTCGCCCAAAGTAATTTCGCTCCTGACTTTTGTCGGCAAATCTCTAATGATTTTTCCATCAGTGGCAATGGATCAACGCCTGTATCCGCAACACGCCCCGCAAATACAGAAACGATATTCTCAGTCCCTTCAACTAATGCATTGACAGTGGCTGTAACTTGTTCTAGAGTCATAATTGCTGTGACATTGAGCTTTAAGCCTTGTTCAGATAATTTATGAATCAAGTCTGTTGAAGACTCACCTTTGGTATTTGTAATTGGAATTTTTACAAAAACATTTTCTCCTAATGAAGCTAATTTTAAAGCTTCTTTCTCCATCGTTGCAAAATCATCAGCGAAAACTTCAAAACTGATCGGCATTCCCTCGACCTTATCCAATACTTCTTTAGCAAACGCGACATAATTCGTGATACCTGCTTGCTTCATTAATGTTGGATTCGTAGTAAAGCCAGAAACGATGCCAGCTCCCTTCATTTTCAACATATCTTCAATAACTGCTCCGTCTGAATAAATATCAATATTAAAATTCATTTAATCAATCTCCATTCCTTCATTATTGATTGCGGTTTTTGATGGTTTAATGATACTTGGTGCAATAAGCACAACTAAAATCGCTGCGATAATCACATAGATTCCCATTTGACCAAATTGTCCGCCGACTTTGCCTAATAAAATACCGATCCAGCCGAAATCGAAATCACCGAATGTTGCGTTAGAAAATCCTAACTGACCTAATACCGGTAATAACAAAGCTGGTAAGAAGGCTAAAAACAAGCCATTAACAAAGGACCCGACGACTGCTCCACGTCGACCTCCAGTCGCATTTCCATAAACACCTGCAGTAGCCCCACAGAAGAAATGTGGTACTAACCCTGGAATAATCAAAACCCCACCAAAAGCGCCCAGAACGAACATGCCAATCAATCCTCCGATGAAACTTGAGATAAAACCGATAATTACGGCTGTTTGCGCATAAGGGAAAAAGACTGCACAATCTACTGCTGGAACAGCGTTAGGAATAACCTTATCTGCGATTCCTTGGAATGCCGGTAACAAATCAGCTAAAATCATTCGAACCCCTGAGTATACAACCGTCACACCAACTGCAAATTTTAATCCGCAAAGAATTGCAAATAGATAGGGTGATTTTCCATCAGATAAAGTAGATACAAATTCTGGTCCAGCTGCTATTGCTGAAACTAAATAGAAAATTACCATTGTTAAAGCAGTTGAAATTGTTGTATTTCTTAAAAAACCGAATTTTTCCGGTACTTGAATATCTTCCGTTGATTTCGATCCTTTTCCTACCAGATTGCCAATAAAAGCGGATAAATAATATCCAACAGAACCAAAATGCCCCATAGCTACTTCATCACCATCAGTAACTTTAAGAGTGTACTTCTGTCCGATTGCCGGAGAGATAGCACTCCAAGTACCTAAAAAGAAACCTCCGATTAAAATTAAAGGTGTTCCAGAAAAGCCAACCGCTCCTAAGACTGCCGAAAGTAAACAAGCCATGAAAAATGAATGATGTCCAGTTAAAAACACATATTTATAACGAGTTAAACGAGCCACCAATAAATTAATAATTAATCCTGCGATTAAAATCGACATCGTTTCAACACCAAGGACTTTTTGTGCCACTGAAGTGACCGCCTCGTTGTTTGGAACAACACCTGTGATATGAAAACCTTTTTCAATCATTTGAGAGAGCGGATCAAGATTTCCACTAATCACGTCAGCACCTGCCGCTAACATTAGATAACCTAAAATCGGTCCCAATGTACCGGTCAGCACCTTATGACCAGGTGCTTTCATTGCTACTAGCCCAACAAAAGCGACTAATCCCATTAAGATAGCCGGTTCACTGAGCAGGTCCTTGAGAAATTCTAAAAAACCCATGATAAATCCTCCTATTTTTCAATTTAATCTCCTTATATGGCCACATAAGATAGATGATTACCCTTTGTTTAACGTTTCTAATACTGGCAAGATATCTTCAGAAATCTTCTTTTTATCTGCATAGCTTCGAACAATTGCCACTTTCTTATTTTCGGGAAATTGCTTTGCGAACTCATCCACCGTCACAAAAAGATCTGGATCTTCCCCTAATGCAGCATTAAAATCACTTGATCGTGCTTCAACCTCAATGCCATTCTTTTTAGCTATTTGATTGATTTTCATTGCTAATAAGTTACTGCTGCCAATTCCATTCCCGCATACTGTAATAATCTTAATCATCAAAATCCTCCTCCTCTTCCTTGAAATATATCTCTGAAAGCTCAATAAATTCTGTTTTATTTGTAGTATCCAATAAAGCATCGACTTTCGATTCTTCATCGATCAGTGCTGAGATTTTTTGTAACATAGCTAAATGTGTATCATTATTGTTTGTAGCCAAACAGATAATTAATGAAACTTTTTGTGATTCCCCAAATACTATGGGGTCATCAAGTTTCAAAATACTAAATCCTGTTTTTAAAACACCCTCTTCAGGGCGTGCATGGGGCATGGCCACTCTTGGAACTAATACCATATAATCCCCTAGCTTTAAAACGTTTTCAATCATTGCAGCAATGTATTTTTCTTCAATGATTTGATCTACTAACAAGGGCTGAGCTGCTAAACTAATTGCTGCTTGCCAGTTAACTACTCGTTTTCTAAAAATAAGGTGCTCTTCATTTATAACGCTTTGATTGTCGCTCATTAGTTCACCTCCTCGCTATCCAAACTATAAACAATATTATTCATATCCGATACTCCTCCTATTTCCTTTTTGAAATGGAAATCAATGAACTAGTTAGTTCAACGATTTCCAGTAAAAAATGGAAATCATTTGATTATGTACACTAAAGTACTGTAAAGCTTGCTGTAGTAGGCCTTTTCATATTCTTCCATTATTTTGTAATATTTAACACATTGCATTTCATTGATTTACTTTATATGATAGCGATACAAGAAGGACGGTGATTACTATGTTTGCATATAAAAGATTAGATCAATTGTTTCAGTATTTATATATCGAACAGAGCTGCCCTAGTGAAAAATTAGCTTCTTTTTTCTCTGTTTCCAAGCGAACTATTCGAACAGACATTCATGAATTAAATGAGATTTTAGCATCATATGACACCAAAATTATTCTGAAAAGAGGTTTTGGCTATCTAATGCTGAAAAAAGAAAATGTTCAGTCTCTATATAATGATCTTCAGGTTCAACTAGCTTCAACAAACCAATCATTAGAAACAACAGAAGATCGAATCAAGCAACTTTTGCTATTATTATTAACTACCGAACAAGAAGTCGCTCTAGATGAGATTTGTAATCAAATTTTTGTTGGACGAACGACTACCCTTGGCTATATTCGTCAGCTTCGGTTATTATTAGCACCCTATAGCTTAAAAATTATTTCAAGAATTAATATTGGGTATAAAATAGTCGGTGACGAATCTGATATCCGTCAAGTCATTTCTGATCAACTCATCGAAAAAAACTTTGAAAGCTATATCTCACAGTTTTCTCCTAACGAACACAAACTTTTTACAAATATCGATTTAGAAGAATTGGCAGTATTGGTCACAGAATATTTTCCACCAGAACACTATAAAATGACTGACTATAATCGTAAAAATTTTGTAATCCATTTAGCGATTGCAACACTACGTTTAGTAGAAAATCATTCTCTCGAAGATGAACCGATCTCTTTTATGATTGATGGAAATATTCAAATAGCAATGGAACAACTTTTAGCGATCGTTGAAAATAATTACCGTATTTCATTTGGCATCAATGATCGAACATGGCTCTATAACCATCTGCTCTCGGACCTACAACATAGTCAACAATCCAGTCATCAATCAACCAAGATATACAAATTTATTGATCAAATGCTGAATGAAATCAATAATATTATTGGAGAAAACCTACAACATGATGAAACGCTTCGAAAAGATCTATTTGTTCATTTCTCAAGTTATTTAACTTTGAAAGAACTTTTAAAAAACAAGAAGAATCCTTTACTTCCAGAAATAAAGAAAAATTTTTCTTATGCATTTGAGTTAGCCGTATTGGCAACCAATAATAGTACTTGGCTGAGCGAGTTTGAATTTACTGAAGATGATATTGGTTATTTAGCACTACATATTGCTGCTGCAATCGAGCGAAGAAAAGAATTTGAAATAAATAAAAAAAGAGTTTTAGTTGTTTGTGGACAAGGAGTTTCCACTAGCAGATTGATTGAAGCAATGTTGAAAAAAAGATTCTCAGATAAACTTGAAGTAGTTGATACGATTTCCTACGCTGTTTATCAAACAAAGGAGTTAACTGATATAGATCTTTTGATTTCAACCATACCTCTTCAGGACAAACAAATTCCGATTGTTCAAATTGATTTTTTAGACGTGAAACAAGGTATGAATAAAATTGAGGAGTTACTAGTTGTTGAAGAGGAAAAAAATAATTTTTTAACACTTTTTGATCCAGCACTTTTTATCATTAACAATCAAGTGATTTCTCGAAACGACTTAATCATATCTCTAGGCACCATTTTAAATGAGCAAAAATTCGTTTGTAAAAATTTCATTAATAAAGTGATTGATCGCGAACTGATCGCTCCAACGAATATCACTGACTTAATTGCGATACCTCATGCAATTGATTCTTCTATAAAGGAAAGTAAGATTTTTGTTTATATCTCAAAAGAACCAATTATCTGGCGTAAAGAAGCAACAGTGAAAATTGTCTTTTTATTGGCAGTTGCTGAAGATGATAAGGAAAAATTGCAAACTTTCTTTGAATATTTATCTGATCTAGTCGAAGATGATAAGATGCAACAAAAAATCGCCAACACAACAAGCTTTGAGACATTTCTATCTGTTCTAACATGATTTGTTTTTGTAAATGAAATTTGCCAAACACTGGTTTATTTTTTGAGAAAAAAATGGTTATATTCACGCACGATTTGTTGCATGAGTTTAAAGATACTATAGAGATTCCACTAATATGTGTTAAGAATAAAATTAGAAGCATTTCTCTCTATTCTATGATCGAGGAAACACCTAATTTGTAGACTAAGAGCAATATCTTTCACTGGTACGTACTCTTTCATTTGCAAAAGATAATGAAGTATTTTGATTTCACTACTTGTTAATTTCATTTTCTTCGTCCTAGTTCATAAAAAAGATTTTATATCCAAAGTAAAACGCTTTTTATCGGTTGTATAACTTTTTTTGTAATACCATCTTACAAAGATAAAATATCAATAACTACTGTAGAATCAGAAAGTGAAATTTAATATCGGATAAGAAAACCTCAGGAGAAAACCGCTCCTGAGGACTTTTTGTTTAGATGAATCATTTTATTGTCGATCACTGATTCTAAATTCGTGTCCAAGTATGTTCTTATAGTATTCTGGATACATCTCTCCACCACATTTTTCGCAATCAAATTGCGGAGCGTTCTCAGGATCAAATGCAACATCTCCTGCATCCAAAAATTGAACTACTTCCTTTGGAATTTTTTCC
>ENA-OQNO01000618-OQNO01000618.1-human-gut-metagenome-genome-assembly--contig:-NODE-618-length-31464-cov-3.977088_pt1 | contig 31464 bp, 33 predicted proteins | sample MGYA00242629_ERZ504880 | MGnify/ENA primary metagenome ERZ504880 (study PRJEB26092, sample SAMD00036377) | human gut metagenome | host: Homo sapiens | study: EMG produced TPA metagenomics assembly of... | reverse complement strand
GCAAGGCCGAATCGCGCGAACGGGGCACGGCACGCAATGCAAGCCGGGCGGCTTAGGCTATACTGGCTCGCATGGATGAGAAAAAACGTGTTCGAGAAGAAGCCCTTTGTCGTCGAGACGCCTTGAGCGCTCAGGTTCGCGCGCGCAAAAGCCTTGAGATTTGCCTTCGGCTGGAACGATTGATTTCGGAATACCTATCAATAGACACCGCAAGCGAAGAAGCGATCACCCACGCCAACGCGAAGCACGCGAGCGGAAGTTCGGATGCCTGTTTTGACAAGCCTTGCATTGCCGTGTTCTCCGCCATGCGCAGCGAGGTGGATTTGAGCGCCTTCGTGCAAGCGGCGCATGCACGTGCATGGAACGTATGCTTTCCCTGCATGCTGCGCGAAACCGCCGACGAACCTGCACGCATGGCTCTCTACCGCGTGCCGCGCGAGCAATTTGACCGCGCACGAACGACGTTTCTCGACCATCCGCTTCGCTGTCTGGCACCCGCAGCGCTTGAACGCAGCGGGTTCGAAGCCGTCGAACCCAACAAGCTCGACGTAGTAGCCGTGCCGCTGGTTGCGTTCGACGGACAAGGTAACCGCCTGGGATACGGCGGCGGCAACTACGATCGTCTGCTCCCCAACCTGCGCGCCGACGCTCTTGTTGTGGGCGTGGCGTTCAGCGAGCAACGCGTAGAGGTCGTACCTTGCGAGCCGCACGACCAACCGCTTCCGCTCATTATCAGCGCCTAAAAGAGAAGGGCGCAGAATGAACTGCGCCCTTCTCTTGTTTCCCTTGAACTCAAAACTACTTGGTTGCTCCGTACTTCGAGCGATTGAGCACCAACACGGCAATCACCATGACCACGGCGCCGCCCACGAGCGAGATCCACGGATTGCCCGTGAAGCCGGCAACCACATAGCCCAGGAAGCAGATGACCGCGACCACCGAAGCGTACGGCAGCTGCGTTGCCACGTGGCGCAGGTGGTTGCATTGCGCGCCAGCCGACGACAGGATGGTGGTGTCGGAAATGGGAGACACATGGTCGCCGTACACGGCGCCGCCGAGCGTTGCGCCGATAGCCACCAGGAACAGGGGGCTTTCAACAGGGAACACGCCGATAACGATGGGGAGGATCAGCGCGATGGTTCCCCAGGACGTGCCCATGGCGAAGCCGATGAACGCGGCTACGAGGAAGATCACGGCGGGCAGCAGCTCGAGCCCCACGCCGATGCTGTTCAGGAACCCGCTGACGAACTCGCCCGTGCCCAGCAGGTAACGGCACGTGCCGCCCAAGCTCCATGCCAGCACCAGGATCATGATGGCGCCCACCATGGAGCGAACGCCCTCCGAGATACCCTCCATGTAGCCCGACAGCGTCATGAGCTTGCGCGGCAAGAACATGCCGGCAGCCACGACCAAAGCCACGCACACGCCGATGCACAGGCCGAACACCGGGTTCTCGCCCACGGCGGTGGAGAAGTCCACGCCCTGGAAGAACCCGCCTGCGTACAGCATGCCCAGAATAGAGAACACGATAAGCACGATGATCGGGATGATCAGGTCGAACACACGGCCCTTGTCAGAGATGGTCATGCCCTTGAACTCTTCAACGGCAGCCTTTGCGGCGTCCTCGAGCTCGTCCCTTTCGGCAACGATCGTCTCGATCTTGGCAGGCAGAGGATCGCCTTCGGCAGACCCGTCGATACGCGCCGTGGACACGGCCTCAAGCGCGCTGTCGCGCTGAGGGATGCGCTGCTGCTGGTCGGCCGACTTGTGCGCGTCGGCTTCCGCTTGGCGCATGGGACCGAAATCGCGGTTCGAGAAGCACATGAAGAACACGAACACGATGGTCAGAAGCGCGTAGAAGTTATACGGGATGGACTGGACGAACGTGGTGAATCCACCCTCGCCCAGATAGCCGCCAACCGCCACGGCCCACGACGACACCGGCGCGATAATGCAGATGGGAGCGGCGGTGGAGTCGATGATCCACGCCAGCTTCTCGTGGCTGATGTTGAAGCGGTCGGTGACGGGTCGCATGACCGCGCCCACCGTCAGGCAGTTGAAGTAGTCGTCCACGAAGATGATGATGCCCAGAAGCGCGGTCAAAACCTGCGCCATCTTCGCGTTCTTGATATGCGTGGACACCCATTCGGCGTAGGCGCGCGATCCGCCCGCAGCGGCGATGACCACCACGAGCGCGCCCAATAACGCAAGGAACAGCAGCAGAGCCCCGTTGCCCGCTATCTGCTCGGCCATCATCTGCGGCACCATGGTGAACGAATCCACCAGCTGCTCGAAGCCCGCGCCGTTGAGCGTGAACTGATAGATAACCATGCCCGTGAACACGCCAATGGCCAACGACGAGTACACTTCCTTCGTGATAAGAGCGAGCCCCAGCGCCAAAATCGGCGGAATGATAGACCACACCCCCGCACTGATCAGGTCGAAACCTTCCATACAATCCCCTTCATCGATACGACAGACGTGCGGTCGAGCGTGCCGGTTCCCATCGAACGCACACGCGCGGCTGCACAATAATGGTCACTAGTATACCGAACCTCGATCGAACGCGGAGAAAAACACGGCGGTTTAAGCCGTAAAAAAACCCCGCCATCAGGCGAGCGTCGCATTCTCGGGGATGTCCGGCGCAAAGATTTACCGCACCGCAAAACTCAGCGCGATCGGAATGATCCACAGCGCGAAGATGACCGCGAACGGCCAGCGATGCTCGTTGCTGACCGCCACGAACTCCCGTATGAACGCCGTCGGCCAGAAGTACCGGGCAGTCGTGCTTCCCACGCCGTCGGCGGCAAGGCCGATCTTATGCGCGTACTCAGCCGCGCGGAACACGTGGTAGTCGCTTGTCACCACAACCGCACGGTAGCCGCCCGCGCCGGAGCGCGCGTCCATAATCGCCTTGCTGTTGAGCAGGTTTTCCATCGTGGTCGAAGACCGATCCTCCATGAGGACCGCGTCGGCGGGCACGCTGCAACGATCGACCAAATACGCCTGCATGGCTTGAGCTTCCGAAACCTGCTCGTCAGGCCCCTTTCCGCCGGATACCAGCATCAACGCGCGACATCCCCCGGCCTTCCACAGCTCCACGCCCTTGTCCAGGCGCCCTGCGAGCAACGGAGTAGGCTCGGTGCCCGACAAGCCGGCGCCGTGCACCACAACGTAATCGTAGTCGCGGCGCTTCGGCAAGCGACGGTACAGCCACGAATATAAAAGCAGCGCGAAGAACGTGAACGCGACGTACGAACCCTCCATCAAAACAAGAAGGTACAGGGTCAGCACCGGACCCGGAGCCTGCCAGAGCACCAGCAACGGACCGGCCAGGCACACCGCCGCAATGGCCAGAGCCATCAACCCAGGCAGCGCATGCGAAAGCGAAAAGCCCTCGCGCCTGACCACGACAACCGCATTCGCCAGCAAGAACACAACCAGGGCAATCGTGCCGAAGGGGATGGCCAAGATCCCCAAGCCGAACAGCCATGGCATGTTGAACTGTATGGACATCCCCCAGAAAGCGAACAGGCACAGCAGCAAGAAGTACATGGCGTTGCGGAACTGACGAGGCTCTTTGCGGTAATTCCGCACAAACAAAAGCCCGAAAGCAAGAGCCGGCACGTACGTGAACAGAAGCGAAGGGAACATGGGGGAGCCTTTGATAATCGCGGGGGCCTTTTCCCTAGTATACCGCCTGATATTTCTTTATCGCCGATTCGTTGCAAAGAACGCCTCGTTGCAGCAAGACGCCGAGAGGGGCGGGCGCGGGCGGAGCGCGGGCTCGGGGCTGGGCGGGCGCGGGCGCGGGGGCTCCACTGTCAAAACGAACGAGTTTTGCGGATCCTCAATCAAGGATAAAGGAACGCCACGCGCGTATGACCTGGTACGATAGAAATCACGCGTACGAGGATTTGCTTCAAGGGAAGCAAAATCCCCGCAAAACTCGTTCGTTTTGACAGAGATGGCCGCCGCGCCTCAAATCCCGGCGGCAACAGCCCGGCCGCGAAGCTTGAAGAACGCGAACCCGTGTGTCGAGAGCGCCGCAAACCCGAACTCTCGACACACGGGCGCAGCTGCTACCGGGCTTCGGTCTGCAACTCCTGCACGTACTCGCGGTCGATGGCGCCCTGCACGCTTGGCGGGTCAACTTCAAACGGAACCGGCTTCGTGAACAAGCTGACAAGCGGCACGATGATCAAAGAGAGCACCATGGCTATGGCGCCGCAGTTGATGGGAGAAGCGATCAGAGGCGCTCCGAAGAATCCGGAAATCATATTGCCCGTGGTCAGCCCCACGCCCACGATGAAGCTCGCCCACACCGCCGGGCGTGAAATGCGCTTGGAGTACAGACCCCAGAAGAACGGCCCCAAGAACGCGCCGGCAAGCGCACCCCAAGAAATGCTCATGAGCTGCGCGATGAACGTGATGGACGAGTTGTACTGCACAAGCGCGATCACCGCCGAGATAATGATGAACACCGCGATAAGCACGCGCATGTAAACCAGCTGCATCTGCTCGGGCATCTTCTTCACGATGTTGCCTTTGATCAGGTCAAGCGTCAGCGTGGACGAAGACGTGAGCACCAACGAGGACAGCGTGGACATGGACGCGCTCAAAACCAAGACGATGACGATGCCAATCAGCAGGTCGGGAAGCGTGGACAACATAGTAGGCATGATGGAGTCGTACACCGGGGTGCCGGCGGCGGTCATCTCAACGTGGTCGGCATACAAGCGCCCGAATCCGCCCAAGAAGTAGCTTCCTCCAGCAACCACCATGGCGAACACCGTGGAAATGATGGCGCCCTGCTTGACGGCAGGACCGCTTTTGATCGCGTAGAACTTCTGCACCATCTGCGGCAGGCCCCACGTACCCAAGCTGGTCAACACGATGACGCCGATCAAGTCAGGAAGGTTCGGGCCGAAGAAGCTGACGAACGGACCCGCCATTTCCGATCCCTCGGCCGGAATGAACGAAAGCTGGTTGATGGCTTCCGTAAAGCCGCCGTTGTTGACCAGCACGGCCACGATAACCGCCACGATGCCCAAAAGCATGACGATGCCCTGGATGAAGTCGTTCACCACCGTGGCCATGTAGCCGCCGAGCACCACGTACACGCAGGTGATGACGGCCATGCCGATGACGCACACCTCGTACGGCAACCCGAACGCCATGCCGAACAAACGCGACAACCCGTTGTACACGCTTGCGGTGTACGGGATCAGGAACACGAAGATGATGGCGGCGGCCGCAATGCGCAAACCCTTCGAACCGTAACGCGCACCGAAGAACTCGGGCATGGTGGCCGCTTTCAATCGATGCGTGATCTCGCGCGTGCGCGGGCCGAGCACCCACCAGGCAAGCAAGCTGCCCAGAATGGCGTTCCCGATGCCGATCCACGTGGCGGCGAGCCCGTATTTCCATCCGAACTGGCCTGCGTATCCCACGAAAATGACGGCGGAGAAGTAGCTGGTCCCGAACGCGAACGCCGAAAGCCACGGGCCCACGTTGCGGCCGCCCAGCACGAATCCGTCCACGCTGGTGGTATGTCGTCGGCAGTATATGCCCACGCCAACGGCAACGCCGATGAATATGAGCACCATGCAAATTTTCTCGATCATGTGAAGTGTCCCCTACCTTGAATGCCTGTAACGAAAAGCCCCGTCAGGGCTTGAAGGCGCACACGATGTTCCCGCACGATGCGTCGCAGCACGGCGACACGACGGCAGAACCCCGTGTGCTAGAGGTATCGATAGGAATAATAGGAAACGTAGCGAGGCGCGGGCGCCTCATGCTTAGACGCGTTCGGCGATGCGTCGAGCGGCGCGAGCGTTTCCCCGGCGCGGGGCGCAAAGGAGCGGCATACGGCGGCAAGCGCCAATTCCAAACGCCAGCGCTCATCGGTGATGGTATGTCCCTTCGCAAAATGCATGGGGATACTCTACCACAGCGAAGCGACTGCACGAAGCAGAATGCCGCGAATGAAGCAGGTTGGCCTTCGCGCGCCTTCACCCGCCTTGCGGGACTCCGCTCGTTGCGGCGGCTACGCGGGGGGCCGCTCGTTGCGGCAACAAGAAGGGACCCTGCAGCGCCATCGTGCGCACAGGGTCCCTGCTGTAGTCCTTGCATGCCTTACCGACCGGCGACGCCCTAGTATCGGCTGTCGAAGATGCGCTTGGTCTTCTTCTCGCTGCGAGGAAGCTCGCCCATGGGAACGCCCTTGGCATCCGGCGTGCAGCCGCATTTCGCCTTGAAGATCATGGCAAGCGCCTGCTCGGCGCGCTCCTTGGCCTCGTCTTCGTACGGCGTTTCGAACAGCACAGTGAGCACGTCCTTGCCGCTGATGTTCTCGATCATCACCTGGTATTCGCTCGACGCGCCGTCGGTGAAGGCGATGACTTCTTCAACCTGAGCGGGGAATATGTTGCAGCCCTTCACCTTGAACATGTCGTCGGTGCGGCCCGTCAGCGTGTCGATGCGCGGATGGCGCAGGCCGCACGCGCAGTCGCCGGGGATGATGCGCGTCAGATCGTGCGTGCGATAGCGAATGAGCGGCGCGCCCTGCTTGCGCAGCGTGGTCAGCACCAGCTCGCCCACCTCACCGTCGGGAACAGGTGCGCCCGTGACGGGGTCCACCACTTCGATGTACACGTAATCGGCCCACACGTGCATGCCGTGATGCTCGCTGCACGAAATGCCGATGCCGGGGCCGTACACCTCCGTCAGTCCGTAGATGTCGAAGATCTCCACGCCCAGCTCGCCCGAAATGCGCTGGCGCATCTTGTCGCCCCAGCGTTCGCTGCCGATAACGCCCTTGCGCAGGCAGATCTTGTCGCGCAGGCCGCGCTCGGCAATCTCTTCAGCCAGCAACAGCGCGTACGAGCTGGTTGCGCACAACACGGTGGACTGCAGGTCCTGCATCATCTTGAGCTGCTTTTCCGTATTGCCCGGCCCCATGGGAATGGCCATTGCGCCCAGTCGTTCGGCGCCCAGCTGAAAGCCGATGCCCGCCGTCCACAGGCCGTAACCCGGCGTGATGTGGATGCGGTCCTTGTTGGTGATCCCTGCGGTTTCATAGCAGCGCGCGAACTGGACCGCCCAATCGGTCACGTCCTGCTGCGTGTACGGCACGATAACGGGCGTGCCCGTCGTGCCGCTGGAGCTGTGGATGCGCACGATTTCCTCATCGGGAACGGCCTGCAGGCCCAGCGGATACGCATTGCGCAGGTCGTCTTTTTCGGAAAAGGGAAGTTTTTCGAAATCTTCCTGGGTCTGCACGTCCGACAGGTCGATGCCTTCGAACTTGGCGCTGTAGAACGAAGAGCGGTTCTTCAGGGTTTCGAATTGCTTTTTGATAAGGGAAAGCTGATCGGCGGTCATCTGCATGATGGGTCCTTTTTCTCTGGAAGCGAATGTTCGATTGGCACATGCTTCAAGCCTGCACAGAGCGAGACTTGAAGCTAAAGCCATCGACCAGCCGAACCCACGGCTGCAAGGGAGATGATGTCGAATACGAATTCCATGCGTTCCATTCTAGGCGAATACGCGAACAATGCAAAGTGTTTTGAAGGGCTTGCCGGGCGCGGGGCCAAGATGCCCCGCGCCTGGCAAGCGGCGCCGGCGCGCTAGTCGGGCCAGCTGAAACCGTTCTTGCCCATACGCTTGCTGCGGTACAGGGCCTCGTCGGCGCGTCGGTACAGCTCGTGGAACCCCAGCGCGCCGTCGCCAACGCGCGCAAGGCCCACCGAGCACCCCAAGCTCACGCCGTGTTTCGCCGAACAGGCGGTCCAGCCGTCTATGAGCTCTTGAACCCGCTCCTCCACCAATGCGGTTTCGCCGGGAGGGAGCGCGAACACGGCGAACTCGTCGCCGCCCATGCGAGCCAGAGAAAAGCCGTCGGAGAACACGTCGGCCAGCAATTCGGCGAACGCAACGATCACCCTGTCGCCGCCGGGATGGCCCAAGGTGTCGTTCACAAGCTTGAAATCGTCAAGATCGATCATGGCGAAAACGGCGCCCTTCGCCCCCTGCGCCAACGCCTGGGAAACCGCGTGCTCGAAGGAATCCCTGTTCAGCAGCTCGGTCATCGAATCCAGCGAGGCCCGATGCTCGAGCATCTGCGAGTAGGCGATAGCCTCGTTCACGCGCTCGGTCGCCGTTTTGGGATAGTACTCGTCGCGACGCTGGTCCACGTTCGGAGTCGAATGGTGAAGATGCACCAGCTGCCAACGCCCGGCATCGCGATGAAGCACCATGGTGAACCGCGTGTCCATCTCCACCAGAAACGGCTTCGGCTCTTCGGTGCGCTCGCGCACCCATAGCGTGCCCATGACCACGCAGCACGCTTCGCCCGCCGCATGGGCAACGTAGTAGTCGTCCAAGATGTCGAAGGAGATATCCTGCGCGCCTTCCAGATCGTTGCTCAAAGCCGCAAGGAACTCCGGAGCATCCACGTACATCTCATGTTTGCCGGTTCCGATGATCGACAGGTTCGACAGATCGACGGACTCCATGATGAACCGACCGCCCGCTTCGCTGGGCTCAAGAAGATATGCGCGCCACAGCGCCCGCGCGAGCGCGGTCGCCTCGTCAAGCAGTGCCCGATCCATTATCGGCTCCCTCGTGCAGCCGCCACGTCGATAGCGGCAAGATTGATGTCCACGAACCGAGGCTTGACGCACGCGACGATGGCACGGCGCAAATCGTCCACGTCAAGCGGAACGCTTCCCGTAGCCAAAGCGCTCGCGAGCAAAAGCGTGTTGAGAACCTTGCGCCCGCCCGCTTCCTGCGTCAAAGCAGCGTCATCCACGGCGATAAAGCGCGCTGACGTGCCCGAGAGCGCCCGGGCGACGGCGTCGACCACGTCGGTCGCACGATACGGATGCGCGCCGAGCGCAGCCGTAACCGGCTGTATCGCCGTCGTCGCCGTAACCAGCACGCCTTCAGGGGCCAGATACGGCAGCACGCGCGCCGCTTCGGCGGGCTCGAAGGCTATCACCAGATCGGCCGTGCCCAACGCGACGAGCGGGGCGAACACCTCTTCCCCCGCGTCCCCCATGCGCACATGGGAAACCACGTTGCCGCCGCGTTGCGCCATGCCGATGGTTTCAGCCGTGCGCACATGCCAGCCTTTATCCTGCGCGGCCTGGGCCAGCACCTTCGCAGCCAGCACCGTTCCCTGACCGCCCACGCCCGTCAGCAATACGTTACGCATGGCGACCTCCTTCCGTCGAAGGAGCATCCGGCGCCGCTTCGCAAGAACCTCCCGAAGCGCACGAGGTCATCGTTATGGCGTCGAAGGGGCACACCTGCGTGCACAAGCCGCACCCGTTGCACAAGCTGGCGTCCACGAACGCCTGGCCCCGCTCCCTGCTCTTCGGCCCGCGCGCATCCGCATCGAAGCCGATGCCGGGGCAGCCGATCTCCGTGATGCACTTCTTGCACCCCGTGCACCGGTCGGAGGCTATCGAAGCGGGCGCATCCGGCCTGGTCAGCTGGATGCACGGCGATTCGAACAGGATGGCCGACGGGCCTTCGAACTCCACGGCCGTGCGCGCGGCCGCCACCGAACCGTCCAGGTCCAGCGGATCCGCGCGCACGATGCACTCGAACCCAACGGCCTCCAGAACGCGCTCTATGGAGATAGGAGCGCGCTTCGCCCCCATCAGCGTCACGCCGGTTCCCGGATGGGGCTGGGACCCGGTCATGGCCGTTGTCGCATTGTCCAGCACGCACACCGTAATATCGTGCCCGTTGTACACGGCGTTCACCACGCCGGGAAGCCCGCTTGCGAAGAACGTGGAGTCGCCGACGAACGCAAGCGTCTTCTTGTGGGGTTCGGCCACCGCGAAACCCTGGGCCATCGTGATGCCCGCGCCCATGCACAGGCACGTGTCGACGGCGTCGAGCGGCTGCGCGTTGCCCAAGGTGTAGCAGCCGATGTCGCCGCATAGAACCGCAGGCGTCTTGCCGAGCGCGCGCTTGATGGCGTAGAAGCTGCCGCGGTGCGGGCAGCCGGCGCACAGCACGGGCGGACGGACGGGCAGCGAAGCGTCGGTTGCGGCTTCGTAAGAAACAGGAGGCGGCGCGGGGGCGGCATGGGGGATCCCCAGGAATCGGGCGATGCGCATGGCGGCATCGTCCACGTCGTTCTCGCCGCGGTCGCGCGCATCCCCGGTAAGCTTGCCCTTCACGTCGAACGGCGCATGCGTGCGTCCGGCGAAAGCCAGCAAGGCGTCCTCCAGAACATGATCGAGCTCCTCGAGCACCAGGACCTGCTCAAGGCCCTGGGAGAAGCGCTCGGCAAGCCCCTCGGGGAAAGGATACGGGGTTCCCACTTGCCAGAAACGGTACGCGGGCACCTCGACGCCCTGCGCGGCGGCGCTTTCCTCGATCATCCGCAGCGCTTCGCGCGCATAAGCGCCCGACACGCCCCCGGCAACGATTCCCAGGCGCGGGGCGCGGGGCGCGGTCGCGGCGGACGCCGCATCACCCGCCGCAAGCCCATCGGCGGGCGCGGGGCGCTCCATGATGGGATTGAACGCCAGGAGCGCAGGGCCCTCCGCGTAATCGCGCGCGATGGCTTTCAGCCGGTCGTTGATCTCGCCGTGCGCTTCGAACGCGCGCCGGGGGAAGATGATCCACTTCGGGTCACGCTCGAAACCCTCTTCGGGGACCTCGAGCGCGTCCGTCTTGTCGGCGACGTCGAAAAACGTGGACGCATGGCATATGCGCGTCGTGGGGCGCACGATGACGGGCGTGCGATACCGCTCGGACAGGTCGAACGCCGCCTTCATCATGGCGAAGCCTTGGTCGGGCGTAGCCGGGTCGAGCACCGGTATCTTGGCGAACGAGGCGAAGCGCCTTGTATCCTGCTCGGTCTGGGACGATATGGGGCCGGGATCGTCCGCCACGAACAGCACGGTGCCGCCCTTCACGCCGACGTAGTTCAAGCTCATCAACGGGTCGCTGGCCACGTTGAGGCCCACCTGCTTGCACGTGAACAGCGTGCGCGCTCCGCAGTACGCGGCGCCGGCAACCACTTCCAGGGCGCTTTTCTCGTTCGTCGACCATTCCACGTGCACACCGCGGGCGGCGCCTTCGCCGTGCAGCTTCGCCACCGTCTCGATCACCTCGGACGACGGCGTGCCCGGGTATCCCGCAACAACGCGCACGCCCGCCTCGAGCGCCGCGTGAGCGAACGCCTCGTTTCCCATCAGCAATTGCTTCGTCATACGCCTCGCCTGCCTCGCTTTCCGCATATCGCGCAGCAGTCGTGCGCGAACGAGCGTTTCGCATGAAACGCTTCCGATTCCATGATAGCAAACCATCCCTGTCGATTACGGACGACTCGCACCTCGTCGGTCACAGAAAGGGGCGGGCTTCGACGCACCCCGGCCGGCCGCGCAGCAAGGAAGCGAAGGAAGCGGGCTTCTGCGCCAGGACATCAGCGATTGTCAAATCCAGGTAAAACTTCAAAAGCGGCGAAACCGCCGACCTCTCGGAGCAGTACCATTTCACCTATACCCACAAGAGCAGGAGGTTTCCATGAAATGCCCCCTCTGCAACGTCGACCTGATCATGAGCGAGCGCCAAGGTATCGAGATCGACTACTGCCCGCAATGTCGCGGCGTATGGCTTGACCGCGGCGAGCTTGACAAGATCATCGAGCGGTCAACGTCCTTGGCGGCCCCCGCTGCCGCGCCGAGCGCATCGTATGCAAGCGCGGCCGAGCGCTACGATGAACGTCGTTACGAGGACCGCCGCTACGAGGATCACCGTTACGAGGACAAGCGCTACAACGACGACTATTACAAAAAGGGCAAGAAGAAAAAGCGCGGGGATTTTTTGGGCGACCTCTTCGATTTCGGCGACTAGCCAGCATCGCGCGAGACGTGGCCGGGCGCTGTCAAAACGGACGAGTTTTGCTGGTCCTCGCATCAGGATAATAGCAGACTGCAAGCTTCTGACCTGGTACGTTGCAAAACGCCCGCAGCCGGGGCGCTCTGGAAAGGCTGAAAATCGCCTCAAAACTCGTCCGTTTTGACAGCGAGGGGAGCGTCCGCCGTCAGACCACCATCGACATATGTTCGCACCGTTTTCCCATGGCCCACCCGTTGGTGCAGCTCATGAACGGTGGGGGCGCCGCTCTTGCCGGGCGGGCAAGAGCGGCGCCGGCCCCCTGATGCTCAGTCGCGTTCGCTTGCCCTTATGCTTCAGCCATGCCCTGCTTGAAGTCGATGATCTTCTGACGCGCGTCATCGCAACCCGTGCCCAGCATTTGAACAGCCAAGATAGCGGCGTTTTTCGCGCCGTTGATAGCCACGCACGCTACGGGAACGCCGGAAGGCATCTGCACCATGGAAAGAAGAGAGTCCAATCCGCCCAGGTCGCTGGTCTTCATGGGAACGGTGATAACCGGATTCGGCGTGTATGCCGCCACCACGCCGCCCAGGTGGGCCGCCTTGCCCGCTGCGGCCACAATCACGCGGATTCCGCGCTCGTGCGCCGAAGATGCCCACTCATGCACTTCGGCCGGCTTGCGATGAGCGCTCGCAACCTTCACTTCATAGGGAATGCCGAACTCGTCCAACTGCTTCATGCACGGCTCCATGGCCGGCATGTCGCTTTCGGATCCCATGATAATGCCCACAAGCGGGCTCTTCTGTTCGCAAGACATGGCTGCTCCTTCTCCTCGTTCGCGCCACAGCGCGGATCCCGCGCGCGATGCGTCTGTTTTCGTTCGCCTGCAAGTGTATCATCCGACGATGCGACGAACGACGTCCTCCACGTCCTCTGCCGACATAAGCCCTTCGGACGGATTTCGCGCCGCGCGAGACAACGCGAACTTCGCTGCCTCCAACGCCTCCGAAACCACGATGCCCGCCTCTTCGGAAGACGACAAAAGCTCGGGGCATGTGCGTAGCTGCGGGTGTTCGTCCAGATACGAAGCTACAAGCGTCCTGAAATCGGCCACGAATTCAAATGCGTTGTCCAGGAACATCTTCATAAGCGACGGGGTGTCTTTCACCAGGGCAACGCGAAGCGATGATACGTCGCTCTCCCAATCGAACGATTCAACTACCTGCAAGAACAGCGTCAGCGTGGCGGTGAACATGGTAGCGGGCATCAGGCGGTCGAGCGCCGCATGAACCGCATCAGGGTCAAGGTTGTATGTGCCAATGCCCACGATTGCGGCATCTTTCGTAGGGAAATAATTGAAGAACGTGCCTTGAGACACCTGAGCGCGTTCGGAAATCTGCGCAACCGTTATATTGTCGTACCCTCGCTCTTGCACCAGCGTGATAGCCGCACGCTCGATAGCCGCGCGCGTTGCACGGCGCTTTCGCTCGCGCAAACCGTGCGGAGCCGCATCGTTAGGCATAGTCAACCCTTCGTTCGCAATGTTGATTCGAATTATACGAAGCCGTGCTGAACCTTACAGCAATATTGTTGTTTACTTATAAAATTATAGTGACTATAAATTTAATGTTGCTATAATGCAAGTCAAATGCACGCAATCGCGCAAACGCGCGCGCAGAGAACCACTCAGCACGGAAGCTTGCTCAAGAAGGAGTGCAGTATGAGGATATTCGGCATGGGAATGCCTGAACTTGTTTTGATTCTGGTAGCCGTCTTGCTTATCTTCGGTCCGAAAAATCTGCCCAAACTAGGAGCCATGCTCGGCCGAGGCGTGAAGAAGCTGCGCGGTCGCGTCGAAGACGACGACATGGAACCGAGCGCCAAGCAAGGAGCGTAACGTCGCTCTTGACCGCATTTGCTTTATGCCCCCGAAAACGTCCCGATCACCGGGGCGTTTTCGTATACAAGAGCCGGTAAAACCGGGCGTGCGAGCAGAAACTCGCAACATCCAGCGCCGACCACCTGATCAATGGCGGAAACCCAGATATGAAAAAGCGCCCCGAATGGGGCGCTTCGCAATGCATGGTGGTCGGAGGGGGACTTGAACCCTCGGCATGTAACGCCTGGTCAAACCTATGAAACCTTGATGGATCATTTACGAACAACCGAGGGGAACAGAGGGGCTTGTAAGACTCCGTAACTCCCTGTAGTCATGTACAGAATTCGTACACGTTACAGAGAGGGCCATCAATGGAGAAGCATGCAACCGTCTTAAATCTTGAACTGGAGCCGTTGTATAACGATTTGCTCAACTTAGCTAGCCTATTGCTCGCTGTGGGGGATGCGCTTGAAAACGAAGGGAACCTATATGCTGGTGCCGTAGTTGTAGCACGTCGTGAGCTTGCAAAAGTCGCCGAGACGGTGAAGTGGGCTGTATAGCAGTAGCGACTCCCCCGCAGAAGCCGCTACTGCTTGAATCGCAAGGGATGGAGGGCGGACAACACCGTACTCCCGGGATGAATAATCTAAGTAATCAGCGCATGACAAGGGGCATCGGCAAAAGGAAAGCGACGAGAAATCCAATGAGGATAACCGTTGCGTACATACCAAAGCCCCACCGCTTCTCGCTCTTGGAGCCGTGCAGCCTTACGGCTCCAATATTTATCCCCGTGGCGATGGCGGCAAGGAGCGCGCCGCCCACTACCGTGAGGTAAAAGCCGAACCCCACATAGGAATTGTTCGCAGAAACACCGGCGATATGCATGAGGCCGAAAACCAACGAAAGCGCAGCAAAGGCCGCCTCTATAGCTGCTGCATTTTTGCTGGGGGTTCTCAAGTAGTAGAAGAAGAACCCAGCGGCTGTTGAGAGGACGGCGAGCAATTGCACTGCCGCGATGATGTATGCGTCGGTGGAAATTGCGTAGTGCAGGAACATGGATAGAGCGAAATAACCAGCCACAAGAAAGGCGGCTACGTTCACGACTAGGCCGCCCATGGGGGTCTTTCGCGGTGCGATAGGGGGTGCGGCTGTCGGTTTATTGACCGGTGCGGTTTCGGCGGGGGCAGCACCCGTCTTCGTGCCGCAGCCGTCGCAAAACCTCGCATCGTCGTTCAGCTTCTTACCGCAGTTTTGACAATACATCAGACTATCCTCCCTACAGTTCGCGGGCGGTGTTGGTGCCCGTGTCCAGCTCGAAGCGCTTGCGGATGTCGCCGGTCAGCTCCACGGTTGCCACGGTGCCATCGATGGTCACCGACGCTATGTCGCTGTCGTAGCCCGACCATCCGGAGAGGGTCGCGTAGACCTCTCGCATGCCGTCCTCGAAGACGATGGCGCGGGTGCTGGGGTCGGTCTTGCCGTTGTACGCGTACATCACAGGCTCCCTTCGCTCGGCTGGGCGTTCTTCGCGTTCTCCCGCGCGGCCTCTCTCACGGCAATGGGAAGGCCTTCCAGCTCAATGACCTTGCGCGCGCCAAGCGCGGCGAGTTGCGGGAGGCTGATGCTGCCTTGCGTGCCGCGTTCGTTCAGTTTCGAGGTGGGCAGCACGTAGAACTCCCATTGCGATAGGTCGAGCGGGTTGGGGTTCATCATTTCCTGGATGGTGCAGTTCTCAAGGGCGAATACGTACACGTCGGCCTGACGGCGCACCGCTTCTTCATAGGTGTTGTCTTCCGGGTTCCATGCGCGCGACGGGCGCGTGCTGAACGAGGGGATGGAGAGCGCTTTCTGCCCCCATACTTGAATGTACGCGGAGGTCTTCACCTCCACCTTGACCTGCTCGGCCTCCCACAGTATGTCGTAGGCTCCCCATTCCTCGCTGGTGCCGTCCGCGCAGTCGAGCGCAAGGCTCACGAGGTACTCCGCGAACTTGCCGCGCTCGGCGTTGCTGTTCAGCTCGGAGTGCGCCCAGCGCCAATAGTCTTGCACGCACGCAATCTTCCTGCCCTCGCACAGGATGGGTTCGCCGCCGGTCTTCGGCGTGCATCGTATGACGGGGTACTTGATTTTCTCTGCCATGCATCCTCCAATCGATCTCCTTCTCACACTATATCGCAGATTGTCACCGATATAGGTGTAACTCATATAGGGCTATAGGAAACGATGTGAGTCTATCGGAGAAAGGCTCACGCATGACGGAACTGGATATAAAGATGAAAACGGGACTTCGTATCAAGGAGTTGCGTGCAAAGACGGGTCTGAGCCAAGAGAGTTTCGCGTGGGGTATCGGGATGGCGAGAACGTACTTCGCAGAGGTGGAGACGGGCGAACGCAACATGTCGCTCGTGAACCTTGAACGAATAGCGGATGGCCTCGGCGTGACCTTGACCGAGTTCTTCGACTCGGAATTATTCGACAAATAGTATTAGCAAAATATTTATTTAGCATGGAAGTTCTCAGCAATAAAGTCTTGGAAATAGTGTAACTCGCTCGCCTTTACATAGTAGGCCAGGTTGGTCATCACAGGCGTTACCGCCATCAATGCTTGCGAAGTTGGAGTAGGAGCGACAATGAGTTCTCCGGTAGCGTTGAACACGGGTCCTGCAAACTGTATCCCCAATAACAGAACGCGACTCTGTCCGATATTGATGTTTCCTCTGTTATCGGTGTAGCCTCCTTCGTTCAAGATCAGAATAGGAGAGCCGGATGAACCGGGAAAACAGGCTATGTCTGCAAGAGCGATTCCTTTTTCGTTGAAGTCAAGAGCTGGGTGCGATGCCGTATATCCTTTCCGGAAAATCGGGAAGCAGTTTACTTCGTCGGAGAGGCCAATCGGATAGCCTACCATCGTTATTTCTTCCTGCGCACCTAAAGTCGATAGTGAATTATCGTCAGCAACTATGTCCATGGTTATCGGAGCGAAGAACGGCTCTTTTCCCGTTGCCTCTTTTGTCGCGTTGAGCAGTGGCTGCGCGAAACAAAAGCATAGGTCTTTATCTGGATGGAAATACCATTCGGGCTGACAGCTGATCGCTTGATGCTCATTCAGACCCCCCTCGCCATTGAGGTGAATTGCTATGAGAACAGTCTCGTGAGGATTATTGTTGACCACATGCTTGTTTGTAACAATTGCAGGGTACGTCGCATCGTCAATCTGGAACGAGAAGAAGAAGCCCGTTCCTAAGCCCGTTGCGGTTTCGACTTTTACAGTGCTGAACATCAGTTTCTCGCTAATACTTCTAGGCTGCATAACCGCTCCAATTTTTCGGTAACCACATTAAAATATTATACGCTTCGTTCATCTACAATCTTCGACATTGCCGCTGTAGAAATTTGTGCTTGCCTGATGTAACCTCGCATTCGGAGGTGCTTGCATGGGAAAGAAATCCACGGCGGCGGCGGTTGAGCTTCGTACGGCCAAGGTGGCCGAGCTATTGATAGACGGTTGGAGCCGTGCCCGAATATGCGAATATGCGCTAAAAATGCGATGGGGCGTGAGTGATGGGCAGGTTGACCGTTATATCGCGGCGGCGCGAGAGCGCATCAAGGCGGGCTGCTCGAAGGATACGGAAGCGAAATGTGCCCTCGCCGAGACGCGTCTTGAGGCGTTGTACGGCAAAGCCGTCGAGGCGGGCGACCTTCGGCTGGCTCTCAATGTGGTAAAGGAGCAGCGGGCGCTACAAGGCCTTAACGAAGCTTCGGGCGTGGCTGCACCGGACAGGAATGCGCGCCAGTTCTACGCCGTGCTGGCCGCGTACGGTGAGGCTTTGCGAGCCAACCTGACCCCCGGCCAGCTCGGGGCGGTCGTGCGGGACGCGAACGAATACGCCGTTATCGGTCAGTCTTTGGAACCCGACTGGGAACCTCTGGAACCTCCGGCTGATTGCATGGCCCAATGCGTCGAGGACATAAAGAAGCTGGGAAGGACACGCACCCGAGAAGAGCTGCAAGAAGCCGGTATTATCGAAGAGGACGGTCTTGAGCTGCCCTCGTGAACCGTACAGGTATGTTGGTTACTCAGGTAATAGGGGACGACAAGGCAAGACCCGTGGGTCTCAGCATGCTTCTGAGTAACCTCGCAAGAAAGTCTCTACCGACCGTCGGTTGCGGCGCGCATGAGCGCGCAAATCAGGTTGTCGTATCTCGACCCCGGAACGGAAAGTGATAGGTTGCGGCTAGGCCATGTACGTTGCGCCGTTCCGGGGCGCGACAATCGGGTGAGGTTTTCCTTCCTTGGGTTATGTCTAGTCGAGGCGATGGGCTAGCGCCCATGTCTGCTCGGCGATACAACGAGCCATGATGGCCGCGCGGTGAGTTTTCCTGCGCTCGCATGGGGAGCCATCGAGCGAAGCAAGACACTCGCGTATTACGCAGTTCTCGGGATCGGCCAACCCTCCTGTTTGAAACAGGCCGCCTACGCGCATGACCGTCGTGGCGGCGCTGTAGAAGCAATCGCCCGACGCAGTGCGCTTCTCGCTGGAAAGCCGCGCCGATTTGCCCCCGGAGTTATGCGGCACGGGAACGAGGCCAAGGAAGCTCGCGTAATCGCGTGCCGTGTCGAAGCGCATGAAGTCCATAGCTTCTGCTGTCGCCGTAAACGAAACAACGGGGCCGATGCCACTGATGCACGTCAACGCTCGCATGTAGGGGTCACGCTCCACTTCGCGGTTCATAAATTTTTCGAGGTGTGCAATCTCGCGGTTCACGTTTTCAAGCTGAGCCGTCAGCGCTTCGAACGACAGACGGTCGCCAGGATTCAGGGAGGCGAGTACGCGCATCCGCGAATCAACCGCTATCTTCTTGGGCAGGCCGTGTCTATGAGAAAAGGCCGCAAGCCTGTGTTTCGCTGCTTTGCGTTGCTGTGCGAGTTCGTACCGCTGACGCGCCACTTCTCGCTGTGCTTCCTGTTCTTCGGTCGGGATAAAGACCGGCCGCAATTTGCTCGCTATTAACAACCTTGAAAGCGCTTCGGCATCCATCGCGTCGGTCTTGGCCCGTCCTCGCCCGAGCGTGCAGCCCTGCGTGACGGTACAAGGCACGCTGTGGTCAATGAGGAAGCGAGCGAGCGAAAAGCCGCAGTATCCGGCCTCGTATACTGCCTCGCACCGTTCGGGGAGGGCTTCGAGCCAAGCGAGTAATCCCATAAAGTCGCCGCCTCCAAATGTGCGAGTTAATGCTTCCCCGGTGCTGATATCGGCTGCGTGCGCAACGATACTGCGTGTATGCACATCAAGTCCAACTGCGATTCGCGCGCTCACGCCATCACCTCGTCGCTCAGGAATTCGGCTAAAGCCGGGCGGGGTATACGCCAGAGCCGACCGATTTTGCGTCCAGCCAATGCCCCGACGCGGCACAGCTCGCAGATAGTCTTGGTTGATACCTGTAAAATATCAGCAGCTTGTCTCACGGTAAGGACGGGCGGGTACTCCTGCAAGTTAAGGACGTTATTGCTCATCGTCAACCTCCTCGAACAGAGCGTCTTGGTCGCCCTCCCAATCTAGAGCGCGGGCGAGCCGTTCCTTCCAACCGGGCCAAATTTGTGTCCTCCCTGTCACGATGCGGCTGAGGATTGAGGGGCTGATATCTGCACGTTGCGCGAGCTTTGTTTGGCTCAATCCCCGTGCTCGTCGTTCGAGCGTAAGTCTGAGAGTCATTCTGAAATCCTTTCCATTACGGTGTTGACCTAATCAACTCATGCGGTTATTATGTAATAAAGATTTACTGATAATAGAATTTAACAGTAAAACTTGAATCGTAGGTGATTTAGAGAAAGGTCGAAATGGGGCAGCTAAAGTATGTTAACGAAAGCGAGTTGGTTTTTAGTGAGCCTCGCATGCCCTTATCTCCCATTTACGGTATGGAGATTCTGGAGGAAATCAATAACCTGCGCACGTGGAACGACTTCGTGACTCTCTGCGACAAGTACGGCGACTGGCTTTGCTATGAGCCTTTCCTTAACAAGAAGGTGGGCGCGTTCTCTATGTCTACAGGACATGGCATAGTCAGCGCAACAGGCATGCTTAAGGGCAACCTCGTCAGTGTGGCAGACGCATTCGAGGACGTGGAATACCTCGACCGGTTTTCTTCCGACGTACACGGAGACGAGTCCAACGCCATCTACAATTCCTTCGTCACGTGCGTTCATGGAGGCGTATATCCCTATCGGGTCATCGAAACACGTCAGATGCTCAAATACCTCCGGTTGTTTCCATTCGTACTAACCCTTGCAGCCATCGCCAACGGTAAACACAACGGGAGCGGGATTGCCGAGGCTGGAGAGCGCGTCATCCTCAAGCTGGGGGAAGAGCCGAGCATGGCATGCCCGGTCTACATTGCCTTGCCCGAAGAGCTGGCCGAAAACGATATGCGCACCCTGTTCTTCACGGACGAGGCCAACTTCTCCCAGCTTCCCGAAGCCGAAGCCCTCCCCGAACGACAGAGGGTTTCCGAAGCGGCGGGTTGTTCGCGCAATGCCCCCGACTTGTCAAAGCACGTCCGCGTGTTCGTGTTCGACCTCGCTTCGACGCTGGCATTAAGCGATGAAGACCGGAGCTATGCCGTGCGGCAAGCATGCGGAACGCTCGCGTGCTTTGTTCTGGCTCGCATAGGATTCGGTGAAGCATCATTGCGCTTCGTCAACGGGAAAGCCGTCATCGATGGAGAAGCGACCATTTTCCAAGTTATAGCACAAGCCGTAAGGAAGATTCTGCTGGACGATAATGCCATCCTTTGCGAGGTGTGCTCACGGCCCGTACTCACTCATAAAGACCGAGGAACACCGTCGAAGGTCTGCCATGTCGGCTCGTGCAAGACAACTGCCAGCGCGCGACGGAAAACCCGCGTGGAACAGCTTGCAGCGAGTGGTGTTCCGGTCGAGGATGCAGTGAGTGAGCTAGGGGGGCAGTACCGCCAAAGTATTGAGAGGTGGTACGAAAACTATGTGTCCAAAAGCGCAACGGGCGCTTTGGAATAGGCATGTTGGCATACAAACGAAAGGAGACCTGCCATGCCAAAAGTACGCGGGAGCGGGAAGCTGAGGAAGCTCGGGAAGACGGACGGCCTGACGCGGTATCAGATGCGGGTGGCTCTTGGCCGCGACCCCGTGACCAACAAGTACGTCACTAAGACCAAGGTGGTGCGCTGCAAAACCAAACAAGAGGCAGAAGAGAAGCTGCGGGAGTTTGTTCGCCACATCGAAAGCGGGCTTGCCACGGGAAACGAGGTGCCTACGTTCGCCGAGTTTGCGAAGGAGTGGCACGAGCGTCGGCGCTCCTCGAAGGAACTGAGCATCGGGCAGTTGCGGAAGGAGGAGCTTCATGTCCGAACCCTAAATAATTATTTAGGGAATATCAACCTTCAGGAGCTAAACCCGCGCCTTATTAGCAACATGCTTGTGAAGCTCCGAAACAACGGGTCTCTGTTGCAGAAGTCTCTCTCCGGCACGACGTGCAACGGTATCTTCATCACGCTTAAGCAAATTCTACACGAGGCGTTTGTGTACGAACTTATCCCCAACAACCCGTGCGACAAGCTCAAGGCTCCCAAACGTGACACCAAGGAGAAGCGCGCGCTCACACCGGAGGAGCTGTCTCGGGCAAATGCGGCGCTCGAACAGATGCCGCTTGATGCGCACGTTGTTGCCGTTGCTCTCGCTCTCAATACGGGCATGCGACGCGGCGAAGTGCTTGGTCTCACATGGCAGGACGTTGACTATGCCGCTGGAGTTGTTCATGTGCGGCATAGTCTCTCGAGCGACGGCATGACCCTCAAGGAGCCGAAGACGCAGAGTGGAAAGCGCACCGTGCCTGTTGACGCACGATTCATGGATAAGCTTCGCCGCTGGGAGGCCGTACAGGAGAAGCGCCTTGCCGAGCTTCGCATAAAGCCCACGGTTGATACTCCGGTGGTTACGAGTGGAGTAGGCGGCTTCATGCACCCCGAGAATCTGAATAGGTGGTGGCGCAAACACCGTGCAGAGCTTGGGCTTGAGGATTTCACGCTTCATCAGTTTCGCCATACCTACGCGAGCGTGCTTGTTGGGGAGGGTGCCGACCCGAAGTCCGTTCAGTCGCTCATCGGCCATTCCGACGCTGCGTTCACGATGAAGCTGTACACGCACCACAACATCGAGAACGAGAAGCGTGCGACGCTCAAGATCGCCAATGTTATCTACGGAGACGGTGAGGCAACGGAAGCCCGCCCTGACGAACGAGGCACTGTCTCGGCCGCAGAATTCGCGACCGCATAAAGCATTTTCGAGCAACCATGTACACGTTTCGTACACGACAGGTTGCGTAAATGAAAAGGGAGTGTTTGCGCTATCCCAGAATCCCCATCCTGATCAGCACAAACACTCCCTAGTTTTCAATGGTGGTCGGAGGGGGACTTGAACCCTCGGCACGCGGATTTTCAGTCCGCTGCTCTACCAACTGAGCTACCCGACCATTTCGCTATCCGTAAAGGACGCGGATTGATATTTTACCGATGTATCCGCCTGCGGTCAAGCCCTACTTTGCGCTTTTCTCAACAAGGCCCCCAAGATTCGTGGAGCCGTTCGTCGTTTCAAGGTACGTAACGTTGAACATCGAGGCCACGCTTTCGACCGACCCATTCGCCAACAGCTTCCCTGTCATGGAAAAGTTCGTAATCTCGCACCGATAAGCGCCGTTCTCCAACACTCGAACCACATCAAGGGCGGCGCCGTAACTGGAAGTCGTAAACGAAACCGTCACCGGACGACGCACCAGCTGCCCGTCGAGCATAGGCTGCTCGAACTTCAGATCGTACGTAATAGCAGAAGCCATCAAGGCGTTGAGCTGGTCAAGCTCGTTTTTCAAGTTGTCGTACACCGCCACCTCGGGTACCGGCTGCTGCCTGCCCAGCTCATCCAGCTCGGTTTGCATACGCTGACGAACGCTTGCCAACATAGTCTGCTGGTCAACTTGCAATTGGATGTCTTCAAGCTGCTGCTCGTTAGCAGCCACGGTGTCGGCTACATTCTTCACCACAAAAAAGTAGTAGCAGGCACCCACCAGCAGAACGACGAGCACTAGCAGCAGGCCCTTCTCGCGACCGGAGAACGAGCGATTCAACAAACTACGCCGCGCCATTGCTGCCTCCCTTCTTCGCCGCGCCGCCCTGCGCTTCCGTCATCGCCTTGTCAGCCGCCTGGTCAAGCGCGCCCCTGAAGGTTATCTCGATGGTAGCCGACGCAACCGCGTCGGCTTCTCCTTGCGCGGTGGAAACCGTTACGTGGGCCACGCGATCGTCGCCTTCCAGGTCTTGGACCAGGTGCGACACCTTGGTAAGATCCACTCCTAAACAGGTAACGGTCGCTTTGTTTCCCGACACCTTCAGCGAAGACAAGTACCCCACGCTCAATACCTTCTGTTTCAGCAAATCGAGCACCGTATCGCGGTCAACCAGGTTCATCTCCTCTTCGGAAAGCCCTGTGACCACGTATCGAGCGTACTGCTTGTTCAGTTCTGCGTAGTCGGCGTTCTGCTCCTTCAGCGCATCAAGCTGGGCTTGCGCGGCTGCAACGTCTCGACCGCTTGCCGCACTTGCAGCTAGCGGGTCCACAACCGCAAACTTGGCAAACAGGGCAATCAGCACCAAGCCTATTGCGAACAAGGCAACGGAGGTCGCACGCGACCCACGCTGCTGTTCGACCGCCACAAGGTTGATGAACGCTTTCGTGGGATAGGAATCCTTCTTCGCCGAAGACGAGAGCCCTTTGATGGAAACCGGTTTTTTCAGATCCACGCCCCTCACCTCGCATTCCTGGTAGCGCCCACGGCGGCCGGGCACAAGGCGCGCAAGTCGCGATCACTTGTGGTGAAGGGCATAAGGTCGATAATGGGGCGAAGCTCGATGTTCGTGTGGGCGTCGACGGTTTCCATAAGAGGCTCCAGCAGTGCTCCGCCGCCGCAGCAATACGCCACCTCGATAGCTGTCGTAGGATTATTGAAGCTGTAGAAGTTCAAAGCCCTTCCAAGCTCCACGGCAATGGACGCGTATATCGACCGGACTTCCTCGGAATGTTGCGCGTCCTCGAAATCCGCCAACTTGTACTTCACAGCAACATGCTCGTCAACGCCGCGTTCGCGGGCGAGTGCGCGATCGATATCCATCCCGCCGATTTCAATAGAACGAGCAACGTCGTACATTCCATCCAAGAAGAAATGCAGCTTCGTGGCGCGATACGAAAAGTCGATGACGCAGCAATTCTGAAACGCAATCGGGTTTTTCCTGATCAGATTCTGAAACGCCGCCTGCTCGGGTAGCGCAACACGCAATCGCAAGCCGGCACGACGAAACAGCTCCTCAAAGTCGGCGATCGTCTGCCGAGGCGATGCCACGGCCAAAAGATCCATGGTTTCAGGCGTTCCGTCCGGAGCTTCGTTCATGGAGAGCACGGCGTAATCGTACAGGTACCGGTCTTTTCCTTGCGCTATGTAATCGCGAAACTCGTAAGGAAGGTTGAGCTTCAGCTCTTTCTCGGTCATGGCGGGCAGCGTAAGCCGACGCACTAGATTGTCGGCCGCAGGAAGCACCAACGCAACGTCCTTGGAAACACCGCCCACGCTTTTGGCCAGGCTTTTTATGAAATCGGCCATGGCGTCGCGACTCACGATGCGACCGTCGACAACAAGGCCCTCGGGAAGGGACTCCACTACCACCTTTTTAACAACATCCCCCTCGCAAACCGCAAGCTTGATGCTGCTTTCGCCGATGTCGACGCCTGTGCACGTTTTGCCCATGCGGCGTGTTCCTTTCAACCTTCTTTTGAACCCTACAAGAACAATCCCGTATACCACGTAAGCGCCGCCGGTCCTGCCAGCAACGTCAGCACCGTTGCGAAAGAAATAGCGGGACCGAACGGGATCGCCTTTGTCCGGAAGTTTTCAGAACCCGAATTCACCATGCCGTCTGCAACGGCATCGGGCGAAGCGGAAAGCCCCCGGACAAGGGCGAACACCAAGCCAGCAATGCAAGCGATCAACAAGTTCAGCAACGAACCGGCCAATCCCAGAAACAACCCCACCGCAAACAAGAGCTTTACGTCGCCGCCGCCCAGGGAAGCGCGCTTTGTCACGGCATCGAACACGATCGAGAACAACAGGATGCCACCGCCTACGCCAAGGCCGCCTGCCAAGCCGTCGAGCGCAACCGACGCCCACCCGAAACCCGTCAAGGAAACGAACAGGCTGCCCACGCCAAAGCTTCCGTTTGCCGGAGGAGCCATGAACCCTACGGAAGCCGCCCAAACGAGCAGCGCCGCGATAACGAACCCGTTCGGGATGGTAAACGTGTCTAGGTCGACCAAAGCCGCGCCCATGAGAATGGTCGCAAGCGCCATGTACGCCAGCATAGGAATGCCGAAACCATGCACCACCGCAAGCGCAACGAACACGATTGCCATAACAACCTCGACAAGCGCGTAACGAGGGCTGATCGGGGCTTTGCAATGACGGCATCGGCCCTTCAAGGCCAACCACGACACGATAGGCACCAGATCAAGCGGGCCGAGCGCATGGTCGCACGCCGGACAATGGCTGCGGCCATGCAGGACGCTTTCGCCGTGCACCATGCGCCATGCCAAACAGTTGATGAAGCTGCCCATGCACGCGCCAAGGAGGGCGACCATCCCCAGAAGGATGGCCGCCTCACCTGGCGTGAAGATGTTGATGGGGAGGGACAATTAGGCTTAGACAGGATTGGCCCGCGTAACCTTGATAGTCGGCTCTTTAATACCAGTACCAGTACCATCCTCAACCGTAACGGTGTAAACGCCTTCGCAATCGGGAGGCTGAGTGTTACCCTTCGTTACATTACCCTGCTTGTCGACATAATAAGTGCCAGCAGCGGCATCCTTACCAGTACCAACAGTCTCGGCTTCGGCAAGGAGATAAGCAGACGTGGCCTGGGCCTTAATCGACCTCTCGTTCGCATCCCGAACCGCCTCATTCGCCTTGTCCATAGCACCCGTGAACACCGGCACGGCGATCGCGACCAGCACGAGCACGATCGCAACCACGATCAGCAGCTCGGCCAGCGTAAAGCCGCCCTTCTCCTCGCGAATCTTCTTGATCATTTCCTTCATAGTTGTTCCTTTCTCCTTATCCAGCACGTTCGTCGTGCCAAATTCACGTTATATTCTGCATAATGCAATGAAAGTAAGTCATAGCTTATCTATTTCGTTACATTGCAGCATACATGGTAAACAGCGGCAAGTACAACGCCACCACAATGAAGCCCGCAAATATCGCCATCAGAACCAGCAGGGTCGGCTCCATAAGCGAAAGCGCGCGGTCGGTCACGCGTTGCGTTTCGCTATCGTAAAACGACCCCATGGTTTCCAAAGTCTCTTCAAGTTCTCCGGTATGTTCGCCCACGGTGGTCATCTCGATAAGCGTGCGCGGGAACCAGCGGCAGTCGACCATGCATTCGCCCAGCGTCCGTCCTTCCTCCAACCCTGCTTCCATACGCCCCACTTCGCGCGACAGCACGTAGTTGTCCATCACGCGAGACGTCACCGACACCGCACGAGGCATGGAAAGCCCCGACGATATGAGCATGGCCATGGTGTTCGCAAACTGCGAAGCACCCGAGTACTTTCCTATCACGCCAAGAACCGGCAGGTTCAGCCGCATCTTCGCAAACTGCGTTTTCCCGGACTCGGTGGTGCTGTACAGCTTGACACCCAGCACCAACAACGCAACGATCACCAGCACAATCACGATGTTCGCCGAAACCCAGTTGGAGGAATCGATCAAGAACTGCGTGATGCCCGGCATGTCGCTTCCCAGCGATGAAACCATGCCTGCTATGGCCGGCACCACCATCACCATCATCACCGCCACTACAACCACAGCAATGATCAGCACGAAGATGGGATACGTAAGCGCGCTGGCCACCTTGGCAGCCACCTTGGATCGCTTGTCGTAATACGTGTGCAGCCGCGCGAAGCACTCGGGCAGGTGCCCGCTTTCCTCACCGGCGCGCACGGTCTCGATGAGCACGCGCGGCAGGTTCTCGCCCTTGTTTTCGAAGCTTTCAGCAAGCCCATGCCCCGCCGATACGTCGGCGGCAACTTCGACCAGCACGCGCTTGAGGTACTTGTCGGCGGTCTGGTCGGCCACCAACGACACCGCGCGCCCAATAGGCAAACCCGCTTTCAAAATGGTCGAGAACTGCGCGGCCATGATGGCGATGCTCTTCGTCTTCGCCTTCGGCTTGGTAATGTCCATGGTCAAGATGTTGGTACCCTTTTTAACCTCTTTGACGCTTTGGACCACGCGGCACAGTTCGCGGGCCTTTTCCATGGCCTCGATCTCGTCGAACGCCTCTACCACGCCGTTGATGCGCTGACCGTCGTTGGCAAGTCCCATGTACGTGTATGCAGGCATTAGCGCGCGTTCCTTCTCACGTAGTCTTCGTCGTACGCTGCGGCAACCGCCGTGTCCAGGCTGATAGCGCGCGTGCGCACCAACTGAATCAGCGCATTGTCCATGGACACGCTGCCCGCCGCCGCCGAAGTGGCAAGCGAACTGGCAATCTGCGGCGTTTTCGCCTCGCGAATAAGGTTGCGAATAGCGGGCGTCACCATCATGAGCTCGCAGGCCAATGCGCGGCCCGTCCCGTCGCGGCGCGGCAGCAGCTGCTGCGAAAGAACGGCCACCAGGCAGGTGGAAAGCTGCATGCGAATCTGCCGCTGCAATCCTTCGGGGAACACGTCCACCATGCGGTCGATAGAATCCGCCGCCGACTTCGTGTGCAACGTAGCCAGCACGAAGTGACCGGTTTCCGCAGCGGTCAGCGCCGTTTGAATGGTTTCCAAATCGCGCATCTCCCCAATAAGGATGACATCGGGGTCTTCGCGCAGAACGGCACGCAGGGCATCGTGGTAGCTAGTCGTATCCTGACCGATTTCGCGCTGAGAGATAATCGAGCGATCCGGCGTATAGATGTACTCGATGGGGTCTTCCATGGTGATGATGTTCTGACCGCTCGCGTGGTTGATGCTGTCGATGAGCGCAGCCAACGTGGTCGACTTGCCGCTGCCCGTTTCACCCGTAACCACCACGATGCCGCGCTGGATGCGGGGGAAGTCGAGCACCGCAGGCGGAAGCCCCAGCGATTCGAGCGCGGGTATGACGTCGGACAAAAGGCGCAGGGCGGCGCTGACATGGCCTTGCTGCCGGAACAGGTTGATACGAACGCGCACGCCGGCAATAGTGGCGGCACGATCAAGCTCCCCCGAGCGCTTGATGCGCTCGAAATCGTCGCCGGCCAGCTGCCGCGCAAGCTGCTCGCAGTCGTCATGAGTCAACGGCGCGTCGTCGGCGAATCCCGCGTTCGTCAATCGACCCGCAACGCGAAACTTGGCCGGAAGGCCGCATACCAGATGCACGTCCGATGCCTGCGCACGATGCGCGGCGACTATGAGTTCCTCTACGTTCATGAGCGGCTCCTTGCTACTCTAACGCCGTAATGGTCTTACGGGCTTCCTCAACGGTCGTCACGCCGGAAAGCACCAGTTCACGGCAGGAAGCTTCCATGGTTTTGAACGAACCCGAACGCTCGATGGCACCTTGCAGCTCCTCGCGCGTCGCACCTCCCGTGATCGAGGCGCGCAAAGCACGGTCGAGCGTCAATATCTCGAACACGCCGGTCCTTCCGCGATAGCCCGTTCCAAAGCACAGCGGACAACCCGTCCCGCGGTAGAACTTGACGTGCGCGTCGTACGGAAGCCCGATCGCCTCGAACTCCTCAGGCTGAGGGTCGTACTCCTGCCGACAATGCGGGCACACCAAGCGAACCAGGCGCTGGGAGATGATGCCGCGAATGCCGCTTGCGATAAGGTACGGCTCGACGCCGATGTCGACCAGGCGGTCGATCGTAGACGCAGCGTCGAACGTGTGCACGGTGGACAGAACCAGGTGCCCGGTGATAGCGGCGCGCATGGCTATTTCAGCCGTTTCGCCGTCGCGAATCTCGCCCACCGCCACAATATCGGGATCTTGCCGCAAAATAGCGCGCAGACCGTTCGCGAACGTCATGCCCGTTTTCTCGTTGATCTGAACTTGGTTCACCCCGTCGATGTTGTATTCCACGGGATCCTCGAGCGTAACCAGGTTCACCGAATCGGTATTGAGATGGCGGATCATGGTGTACATGGTGGAGCTTTTGCCGCTGCCCGTGGGCCCGACGATCAGAACCATGCCGTTGTTCGAGCTGATCAGGCGATTGTATTTTTCCAGGTTCTCCCCGGTAAGGCCGATGCCCTGAGGATCGAACAGGCTGTCGTTTTTATCGAGCAGACGAATGACCACCGTCTCGCCGTGGATAGTGGGCAGCGTGTTGATGCGCAGGTCGATATCCTGCTTCTTCAGGCGAATGCCCGCGCGACCATCCTGGGGAACGCGGCGCTCCGAGGTGTTCATACTGCCCATGATTTTAAGGCGCGAGATAACGGACGCCTGAAGTTCCTTCGGCACCGTCAGTATCGTTCGCAGCAAACCGTCGATGCGCATGCGCACGTGCAGGTCGGCTTCGCGCGGCTCGAGGTGAATGTCGCTCGCCCGCTCGGTCGCCGCGCGCTCGATGATGCTGTTTACCAGGCGAACCGTGGGCGCCGACTGAGCGTCGGCATCGTCGCCGAGCGATGTAGCGGCAAACCCGCTGGACGAATCGTCCGCCGGGCGCGCGTCGCGCTTCATTTCCTCAATTGCACGGGCGGCGCCTTCGTTGCCGTACAGCGTCATAATGGCGCGCATGATGGCGTCGTGCATGGCAACCATGGGGACGACGCGCTTGCGGGTGGCATGCTTCACCGCCTCAATGGCCATGAAGTTCAACGGATCGCTCATAGCCAGGTACACTTCGTCGGGCGTAGTGCGAACCGGCACGACGTTGTACTGACGCGCGACGTTTTTTGACACCACGCGGCTCATCTCGGGGTCAAGATCAATCTGGGACAAATCGATGAACTCGACGCCCAACTGCATCTGCAGCGCCTCGATCACGCCCGCTTCCGTGATAACGCCCTCTGCAATAAGCTCGTCGCCAAGGCGGCGCTTGGTCGTCTTTTGCTGCAAGAGCGCATGCTCTATTTGCTCCTCGGTTACAAGGCCCGCGTCAAGCAGTACGTCTCCTAAGCGTTTGTAAGGCATTTACGATCCTATTCTCAGTATGCTCATAGTGGTTTCGACAAGCGGTGCATCGGTCTTGGAGTCTTCATAGACGGCCACGGTGAAACCCCACTCGTTCTGTCCGGCCAAAACTTCATCGTAATCATCATATCTAGGGCGATATTCGATGTTCTCAACCTTTGGGATCAACCCGTATTCGCAAGGGACAAGCGCGGTCTCCTTCCCGTTCACCAGCGTAGTCAAAACAATGCCTGCGTCGTTGCTGACGATCCGGGACGAAGCCTTTGTCGAGGGGCTCACAAACGAAGGATTGTCAAGGACGATTGGCGCGTCCGATCCTTCCACGGACAATGCGTACGTGAGTTGGTCGCTCACCTCTTCAACCGCGCGAGCCAACATCGCATCGGCCTTCGCCTGTTTCGTGATGGCGGCATACGACGACAAAGCCGCCGACAATCCAGCCGCGATGGCGATGCAAAGAAGTCCTATGAAAACGATGCTCAACACATGTTCTCCCAGCATGAAGCCGCGCGTATCCCGCAGACGCGCGGCTGCGGCAAGCCGCATGCATTGCATATGCCCCGACACGCGATTCATGAAAGATCCTCGGATCGATACTGCTCGTCTGCATACCGAATCAAAGACCCGTCTTCGGAAACGTAGAGCTTCACCTTGATAGAGTCTCCTGCAACTTTGCCGCAGGCGATCTTCACTGAAGCGGATGCCCCTGTATCCTGATGCATGCCAGCTTCCTGCCGATACGAATCCAGAAGGCCGCTATGGCTGGCCGATACGGCGCTCGAAGAAACCATGGCCATAGTGGCCAGCAGCGTAGCGCCCATAACCGCGATCAGCATGGCAACCAGCACCTCGGCAAACGAGTCGCCGCGCTGATCGTCGCGGAGCCGGTAGAAGAAGCGGCGGACGCGCATCATCGTCTTCTTCATGAGGCGCCGTCCGTTTTCTCCACCACAGCATGCTCGTACGAAAAGCCCTTCAAAACGCCGCGCGCATCATACGTGGGTACGCACTGCATCGTAACCATCATGCTGTAGGGGCGCTTTTCGGTTGCCTCCGGATCCAAGGAGAGCTCAACCTTAATGGTAAGATCGGGATCTACGGTCAAAGTACCGGACACGGGAGGCAGGCCGATGCTTTCTGGAGTTATAACGATAGGTCGCTCGTACGGCCTCTCCCCGCAATACGCCTCCATCACATCCGCGCCGTTCTCTTCCCAAAACGCTTCTGCAAACGAAAGGGAGCTGGATTTCATGCGCGCATCTACGGGCTTTCCCGACGCGTCGTAAACAACCTCCAAATCAACTGCGCTCATCTGGTATCCAACAACTTGCGCCGCAGATCCTACGGCGAACTCCGCCTGCTGCAACTCCTTGTGGGTCTGCACCGCTTTCGCATTCACCGAAGCAGCCGTTATCACCACGGAGCCGACGATCGCGCAAATCAAGAAGAACACGAGCGCGATAACAAGGGCGGCGCCAC
>ENA-OQNO01000617-OQNO01000617.1-human-gut-metagenome-genome-assembly--contig:-NODE-617-length-31517-cov-3.352692_pt1 | contig 31517 bp, 22 predicted proteins | sample MGYA00242629_ERZ504880 | MGnify/ENA primary metagenome ERZ504880 (study PRJEB26092, sample SAMD00036377) | human gut metagenome | host: Homo sapiens | study: EMG produced TPA metagenomics assembly of... | reverse complement strand
AAAACGTGGGTATGCTCGGCGTGGACAGGACGAAGATCGGGATTTCCGGAGACAGTGCGGGCGGAACCATGGCTGTTACGGTAACTCTCTGGGACAGACAGGAAGGGATTGGCTGTATTTCCTATGCAGGCCTTATCTACCCATCTGTCGTGTGGGACCCGGATATGAGTAATCCGTACTATGTGTGGAAGAGAGATATGTTTGACAATCCTGGCGGAAACCGGATTATTGAGGAACAGATCGAGACGACCGGAGTGATGAAAAGAGAAGTATGCGGCTGGTATTTAGAGGATAACGAAGATATCCACACTCCGTATATCAATCCGGTCGAGGGGGATTTTAAGGGATTCCCGAAGACGTTAATTATGACTGCGGAATACGATTACTTAAGACCGGAGTGTGAGCTGTTCACAAAGATACTGCAGGATGCGGGAGTGAGCGTACGCCATATCCGCTATGGAGGAATTGTTCATGGCACCTTTGATCGTCTGGGCTACGCCCCTCAGGTTGAAGATATGCTGATGGAGATGGCGGCGGATTTCGCCTGCCTGTGAAGGAGGGAACGTAATGAAAGAGATTAAGGTGCGGTGTCTGAGCGATGAGGCGTTTAGAAAGTATGGTGTATATCAGAAACTGACAGCCGATGCGGAAATGAAGAACAGAGTAATTCCGTGCGGAGATTTTTATCCCGATTTACTGACACTGGATTTTGGAAAAACTACCCTGCCTACGGTCTCCTGCTGTCATGTCTATAAACAGGACCGGATGGTCGTGGACTTTCTGGAGTACCATAAATATACGTGCGAAGGCCTGGTCCCCCTTGACGATGATGTGATTATCTATGTGGGCGTACCGGAAATGGGAGAACTGAGAATTGAGAATCTGGAAGGATTTTATGTTCCCAAACACACCTTTGTAAAACTGAATCCCATGATCGTCCATGGAGGGCAGTATCCGGTGAATGAACCGGAGGCTCATTTAATCTGTATGCTTCCAGGAAGGACATTTCAGAATGATATGGTGTACTTAAGGATTGAGGAAGAGGATAAAAAGGGCGTACTGATTATGCAGGAGGGAAATGCTCATGTATAAACAGAAGGTTATACTGGGGGTAGCTCCGGTTAAGAGAAGCTTTCTAAGCATGGAAGAAGCTGTTCGCCAAAAGAATCGTTTTATGGCGGTGATCAGAAGAACACTGTCCGAATCAGTGGATATCATTGATATCGATGATATCAGTGAGAACGGAATCTGCTGGAGGACGGAGGAGACACCCGCAATCGTGGAGAAATTTAAGACTGCCGGGATTGATGCGCTCTTCCTCCCGTTCTGTGATTTCGGAGAGGAACAGGCAGCGGCACAGATTGCGGCATCGTTTCATCTGCCGGTGCTGATCTGGGGAGCTAGGGACGAGAGGCCGAATACGGACATAAGTCGGGGACGGGATACCCAGTGCGGAATGTTCGCTGCGACTAAGGTGCTCAGGCGCCATGGTGTGAAGTACAGCTATATTTATAACTGTGAGACGGAGAGCGATGCATTTGCACAGGGATATGACCGGTTTATCCGAACGGCGGCTGTGCTGAAGGCACTTCGGAACCTGCGTCTGGCAAAAATAGGCGACCGCCCGGTTCCGTTTATGAGCGTCATGACGAATGAAGCCGATTTGATCCGCCGCATGGGGGTTACTGTGATCCCTATTTCTCCTGCTGAGGTAAGCAGACGGGCAAAGGAGATCATGGAAAAGAAAACGGAGGATTTTCTTTCCTACTACAATGATCTGACTGGGCGTATGAACACAGATGCGATGAGAGAGGAACTGGTAGAAATGGCAGCGGCCACGAAACTGGCGCTTTCAGAGCTTATGCGGGAAAATGACTGTTCCGTGGGTGCATTTGAATGCTGGTCCGCCTTTCCTTCCCTGATCGGTGTATGCCCGTGTGTGGCATTGGGGGAGATGGCGGATGAAGGGTATCCTCTCGCATGTGAGGCGGATGTTAATGGAGCAATTACCCTTGCGATTCTGCGGGCATGCAGTCTGTATGAGAAGCCGCCGTTCCTGGCTGATTTGACAATCCGCAATCCGATTCATGACAATTCAGAACTGCTGTGGCACTGCGGCCCATTCCCCTATTCTTTAAAGGCGAAGGACAGCCCGGCCGCACTGGTGGACGGACAGGAGCGCTTTCGGATGAGGCCGGGTCATATGACCACATGCCGGTTCGACGACGCAGAGGGAAAGTACTATCTGTTTGCCGGGGAAGGCGATACGACGGAAGGGCCGGAGACCAACGGAACCTACGTCTATCTGGAAGTAGACGACTGGAAACGGTGGGAAGAGAAGCTGATGTTTGGTCCATACATTCACCATCTCGGTTGTGCATACGGCTCTTATAAGCCAGTATTAAGAGAGGTGGCCAGATATCTCGATATCATATTTGATGATGCGGATGTCCGGGAAACTTATAGCCTGTAAAGGAGATGGTATTACGAAATCTATATAGGATGTCAATTAAATAATTCCCAAAAAACAGAAAAGTTCCACTCTTTTTCAAAAAGAGCGGGGCTTTTCTTTATTTACAGAATATTTATAGCAATCACTGGAATCGCCTTGGAATGTTTATACGGAGTGATGATAGAATAAGAATCTGTTACAGAACAGATTAAGGAGGTAAAGGGCATGATGGACATTTGCATGATCGGAACTATTTTAGTCAGCTGTATTCTCATGAAATTGTTCGTAAACTGGTGCGATTCCCAGGTGGATCCGAAGCCAAAGAAATAAGGCGTGTAAGCGAATAAAAGGGAATGCAGCACGAAAGATTTACGAAGAGACAATTCAGCAGACAAGGAGTGAGCGGTATGGTGATTTTAGGAGTTATCATTGCGGGATTGGCGGCATATCTGGTGTATGCCCTGGTTAATCCTGAGAGACTGTAGGGCAGAAGATATGAGGAGGAATAACTGAAATGTTTCAGATTATGATGACATTGCTTTTCTATATGATACTGGTAATCCCCATTGGAATTTATCTGTATCATGTGGCAGCGAAGCAAAAGACGTTTGCAGATCCGGTATTTGACAGGATTGACAATTTGATTTACAGGGTTTGCCGGATCAACCGTGAGAGTATGAACTGGAAGGTCTATGCACTGAACCTTATTATGACCAACGCAGTAATGATTTTAATCGGATATGTGGTACTTAGAGCGCAGGGGCTGCTGATGCTGAACCCCAACGGAATCGGAGCTATGGAACCAACGCTCTCCTATAATACGATCATATCCTTTATGACCAATACGAATCTCCAGCATTATTCCGGTGAGTCGGGACTCTCCTATTTAAGCCAGGTGGCCGTTATTATATTTATGATGTTTACTTCGGCGGCAACCGGTTACTCAGCCTGCATGGCATTTTGCCGCGGTCTGTCGGGGCGGCCTATGGGGAATTTTTATGAAGATATGGTCAGAAATACTACCCGTATTCTGATTCCACTCTCCTTTATCGTCGGCCTGATCCTGATCTGGCAGGGGACGCCGCAGAACTTCCAGACGAATTTCACCGTACATACGCTGGAAGGAAAATGGCAGGATATTGCTACCGGTCCGATCGCGGCATTGGAATCCATTAAGCACGTCGGTACCAACGGAGGTGGATTTTTAGGGGCAAACTCTTCCACACCGCTGGAGAATCCGACGATTATTACCAATCTGGCAGAGCTGTATTCCATGATGATACTGCCCGGAGCCTGTGTGATTGCCTTTGGACATATGATTGCCGACCGGAGCCGGGGAATCGGTAAAAAAACTGTTTTCGGCAGTCAGGGGAGAACGGTATTTGCAGCAATGGCAATTATTTTCCTGATCGGCATTGCCGTTTGCTATACAGCAGAGAAGGCAGGGAACCCCATTCTGGCAGGCGTTGGATTGAATCAGGGTATGGGCTCCTACGAGGGAAAGGAAGTCCGGTTCGGAATCGCCCAGTCAGCTCTTTTTACCACAACGACTACCTCGTTTACCACGGGAACGGTCAACAATATGCACGATACGCTGACCCCGCTGGGGGGCATGGTGCCGCTTCTGCACATGATGCTGAACTGTGTATTTGGAGGTAAGGGCGTAGGGCTTATGAACATGGTCATGTACGTGATCCTTGCGGTTTTCCTGTGCGGATTGATGATTGGCCGTACGCCGGAATATTTAGGAAAGAAGATCGAAGGAAAGGAAATGAAGCTGGTTGCCATCTGTCTGATCGTGCATCCGCTCCTGATTCTTGGCTTCTCTGCACTGGCCGTTGCAACGCCGGGAGGATTGGCCGGTATTACAAACCCCGGATTCCATGGGCTGACACAGGTCTTGTACGAGTATGGCTCCTCCGCCGCCAATAATGGCTCCGGATTTGAAGGGCTCGCTGACAATACCGCATTCTGGAACATTACAGCAGGACTGGCCATGTATTTTGGACGTTTTCCGGCAATTATCATTCAGCTGGCAATCGCAGGCAGTATCTTTGCAAAACGCAGGGTAAATGAGACAATCGGCACACTCAGAACGGATAATGTGATATTTACACTGATACTCGTATTTATCGTATATATTTTCGCGGCATTGACGTTCTTCCCGGCACTTGCCCTTGGACCGGTCGCAGAACATCTGACGAACTGGTTCCCGTTATAGAGTTGAGTTTAGGAGGCAATTTCAAATGTCAAAAAAGAGACAACAGTCAACAAAGTTTATAACGCGTGACATATTAAAGAGTTCCGTAATCGGAGCGTTTCAGAAGCTTGATCCCAGATATATGCTTAAAAATCCGGTCATGTTTGTGGTAGAAGTCGGATTTCTTATTACTCTGGTTCTCTGCTTCGTCCCCAACCTGTTTGGAGATGTGCAGGCACTCGCCGGTAAGCTTCCGGCAGCGTCCTTAAGAACCTATAATGTGATTGTGACGCTGATCCTTTTTATTACGGTCTTATTTGCTAACTTTGCCGAGTCGGTGGCGGAGGGACGTGGAAAGGCCCAGGCGGAGACGCTGAAGAAGACGAAGAAGGATACGATCGCCCATTTACTCAGGGACGACGGCTCTGAAACGGAGGTTTCCGCTTCTGAGTTAAAGAAGGGGGACGTGGTCATTGTAAGAATCAATGAGCTGATTCCCAATGACGGAGAGGTAATCGAAGGAATTGCCTCTGTTGATGAGTCCGCCATTACCGGTGAATCCGCTCCGGTTACTCGTGAAGCGGGCGGCGATTTCTCGTCAGTAACCGGCGGCACCACGGTGGTGTCCGACTGGCTGAAGATCAGAATAGCAGCGGAGCCGGGCGGTTCCTTCCTCGATAAGATGATTGCTCTGGTCGAAGGGGCATCCAGGCAGAAGACGCCCAATGAGATAGCTCTTAACACCTTGCTGGTCGGCCTGACCATCATATTTCTGATTGTCATAGTCTGCCTCTATCCATTTGCGGTTTACTCCGGCGTTCAAATTCCGGTTGCAACCCTTGTGGCGCTTATGGTCTGCCTGATCCCCACTACCATTGGCGGCCTGCTCTCCGCAATCGGCATCGCCGGGATGGACCGGGTGACGAGGTTTAATGTCATTGCCATGTCGGGAAAAGCGGTGGAAGCCTGCGGTGACGTAGACACCATGATTCTCGATAAAACGGGTACCATCACCTTTGGAAACCGTCTGGCTGCGGATTTTTATCCCGTGGAAGGCATAGACAAAATGGATTTAATCGACCTTTCCGTTCTCGCTTCCTTAGAAGATGCCACACCGGAGGGAAAATCCATCACGGATCTGGGGTATAAAATGGGCAGCCGCGTTGAAAAATAGATGGCGGGAAAATTGAATTTTATTGAATTTACAGCTCAGTCAAAAATGTCCGGGGTGGACTTATCTGACGGCACCAGTATTCGTAAAGGTGCGGGAGAAACCGAAAAAGAGCTGGTCTTGGCAGACGGCGGCAGAATACCGAAGGACCTGGATAAAATTGTGGATGAGATCTCGAAACTTGGCGGAACACCGCTTACCGTCTGCGCCAATCATAAGGTTTACGGCGTCGTCTATTTAAAGGATACGGTCAAACCTGGTCTGGCGGAACGTTTTGCCAGGTTAAGGGAGATCGGAATCAAGACGGTCATGTGTACAGGAGATAATCCCCTGACTGCGGCCACTATTGCGAAAGAAGCAGGCGTGGACGGATTCATCGCAGAGTGCAGGCCGGAAGACAAGATAACCGAGATTAAGAAGGAACAGGCAGAAGGAAAGATCGTAGCCATGACGGGAGACGGAACCAATGATGCGCCGGCCCTGGCCCAGGCGGACGTGGGGCTGGCAATGAACTCGGGCACACAGGCCGCCAAAGAGGCCGCCAACATGGTAGACCTGGATTCGGATCCGACGAAGATTCTGGAGGTGGTCGAGATTGGGAAACAGCTTCTGATCACGAGAGGTTCCTTAACGACTTTCTCTGTTGCAAATGACGTTGCGAAGTATTTTGCAATCATACCCGCCATGTTCCAGCTGGTGATTCCGCAGATGAACATGCTGAATATTATGAAGCTGACTACCCCGTACAGCGCAATCTTGTCGGCTCTGATCTTTAACGCAGTCATCATCCCGAGCCTGATCCCCATAGCCATGCGCGGCGTGAAGTATAAACCGATGCGTTCGGAAAAAATGCTGCTGAAAAATATGGGAATCTACGGTGTCGGCGGAGTGATCGTGCCGTTTATCGGCATCAAACTGATCGATATGATTGTGGCCCCACTGCTGGCCGTGCTGGGCCTGTAGACCAACGGGCAGAGAGCGTATGGAAGGAGATTTGGATGAAATCATTTATGAATTATTTTAAAAATGCATTGATATGTACCATCGTCCTGGGTGTCCTGTGCAGCGTTGTCTATCCGGCGGCGCTGACACTGGCCGGGCAGGCATTTTTCCCGAAACAGGCAAACGGCAGCCTGATTACAGTTCAGGTGGACGGACAGGAGCAGACGGTAGGCTCGGAGTTTGTAGGACAGCAGTTCGAGGATTCCCGTTTTTTCCATGGGAGAGTGTCCTCCGTAAACTATAACTGCTATACGGATGAGGAGAAAGAGGACGGCAGCTACGGCGGCGTATCTTCCGGATCGTTTAACTACGCAAACTCCAACCCGGAATTAAAGGCACGTGTGGAAGAAGATATGGCGGCCTGGATGGAGGCGCACCCGGATGTGAAGCAGGAAGACATTCCTTCAGATCTCCTCACCGCTTCCGGTTCCGGACTGGACCCTCATATAACGGTTCAGGGAGCGCGGGTACAGGTTGGGGCAGTGGCGAAGGCCTCCGGCCTGACGGAAGAGGCGCTTAATGATATCATAGACCGAAACACGACGGGAAAGCTTTTGGGCATATTTGGGGAAGAGACAGTTAACGTGCTGGGATGCAACCTGGACATTGCGGAAGCATTGGGCATGATCACGAGAGAGCAGGGATAGAGTAATGCAGGAAAATGACACGCGCCCTGATCCGGAAGTGCTGCTGGCCAGGCTTAAGGAGGAAGAGCAGGAAGAAGGCGGCCGCGGAAAGCTCAGAATTTATCTGGGCTACGCGGCCGGTGTCGGAAAGACATATACCATGCTGCAGGCCGCCCATGAGGCTGCGGACAGCGGAGAAGACGTGGCAGCAGGTTACATAGAGCCTCATGTCCGCCGGGATACTCAGAAGATGGCCGAGAAACTGGAGACGATTCCGCCGCTGATGGTATCATACAAAGGAACAAAGCTGAGAGAATTCGATTTGGATGCCGCTTTAAAACGCCATCCACGGATCTGCCTGGTGGATGAGCTGGCTCACACTAACGCTCCCGGCCTGAGACATGTGAAACGCTACCAGGATATCGAGGAACTGCTGGACGCGGGAATCCATGTGTGGACGACCGTAAATATTCAGCATCTCGAAAGCTTAAACGACATTGTGGGAAGCATTACCGGAATTACCGTGCGGGAAAAGTTCCCGGACAGCGTATTTGACCACGCCGATCAGGTCAAGGTCGTGGATATAGAGCCGGAGGAGCTGTTAATCAGGCTCTCAGAGGGAAAGATTTATAAAAAAGAGCAGGCGGAGCGGGCCGTAAACCATTTCTTCACAAGGGAAAAGCTGGCGGCCTTAAGAGAGATCGCACTCCGGCGCACGGCTGACCGGGTGAATCATCTGGCGGTGGAAGAGAAGAAAAATCATCAAAAGACGGGAGACTATTATACAGGAGAGCACATACTCACCTGTATTTCTCCATCCCCGACCTGCGCGAAGGTGATCCGGTCGGCGTCGAGGCTGGCCTACGCATTTCACGCGGAATTTACGGCTCTTTACGTCGAAACGCCGCAGATGTCAGGGGCGTCTCTGAAAAATAAGAAGGCGCTGGAGGACAACATACAGCTGGCGAAGGCTTTGGGGGCGAAGATTGCCACGGTATACGGGGAAGACGTCGCATACCAGATCGCCGCCTACGCCAGGGTGTCAAACGTATCAAAAATCGTCCTGGGAAGAACGAATCACCGGATCATCCTGGGGCAGACCAAGGGGACCCCGGCGGAACGGGTGGCGCAGTACGTCCCCAATCTGGATATTTACATCATACCAGATGCGACGGCGGCTGGAAAACGGCGTGCGCTGACGATGAGTGACTTCGGGCAGAAAATGACCGCGTATAAACATATTTACACGGATACGCTTAAGATTACGGCGTTTACCTGCCTGGCCACCTTTCTTGTGTTCCGGATATTCGGGATATGGATGGCGCGGGAGCATGTGATCATGCTTTTGATTACGGCATTTATCATTGCAACGCTGCTCACAACCGTCAAACGCCAGTCCCAGGAACTGATAAAAAAGTCTCATCGTCTGGAGATTCTCCTGGAGAATTCTTCCCGGCTCAGAAGGTGCGTCACGATCAGGGACGTAGAGAAGGAGGTGGCGGAGCGAATCGTCCAGCTGATGGATTTATCGGTCATCTTTTATTTACGGGGAGAAGGGGATCATACGCTTCCCTTTCATGGGCCTGATTTTTATCCGAAAAAGGGTGTGGCGGCGTCGGAACTGGAGTTTTTTAAGGAGCAGCAGGAGACGGCCACGGCCGGATGGGTGATGAGCAATGGAAAACGGGCCGGATGCAGTACGAGCGCCCTGCCCAGCGCGAAAGCAATCTATCTTCCCGTGAGACTGGATGAGACCGTCTACGCGGTGGTGGGAATCTATCTGGAAGAGGGAAGGGGAATCGCTGAATTTGAGTATGGAATCATCAGTGCGATGCTGAATGAGGCGGCGCTGGCATTCTCGAAACGGTACGGTGATTTCTGGGGACATAATCCCGGTATGCAGGTGAAGCCAAAGAACGGGCAGGCGTCAGCCCCGCTCCGCAGAATGTGAAAAACTCCCGTTATAAAGCGGGAGTTTTCCTCTTATCTATATCAAAGCCTTCATGGAAGTCGGAAGTAAATCACGTTCTCTGTTTATTTGGAGGAACAAAAAACAGCGTTTCATGATCTTACTTTCTCTTACCGCTCCTGCAGCAGGATATCAGCATACATGGAAAGCTAAGGCAGCAGTCACCCTGCGGAAAGCAGAGTCCGCGCCGGCAAGGAGGATCAAACCGGTAATGCTGTTGTGGCGGCTGTTGCGGAATCACTTACGATAAATCTTCTATAATGATTGGGAAGAAGAGCCGCAGGGATTTGTCCTGCTGATATATAGTATGACAGGCTGTACCATTTGGTTACGGTCGTTTCCAATAAGCCTGTCCTTTCGGCTGCCGCGCACCGTGAGTCAGACGGGGCAGACCGGGAAGCGGAGACCGACAGGACTGTGATCTGTAACGTGTTTTGGAGTGAGTATGCCAATTACCAGGAAAAATACTGACAAATGCCTGCATGATGTGCTATAATAGAAGTAAATCAAAATTGATGCCTTCGGACGCAATCACTTCTGAAGCATCTTTTTTTTATTCTCAGACGCGGTTTTGTCTCTGAATGATCGATTTGGCGGTATCTGTTGGTTGGTTTCAAAGGAGGTAAAAATGTATCAGGTAAATGACCATGTTGTCTATGGAAACTATGGGATCTGTGTGGTAAAGGCGATCGGAAAGCTGGAGATGGATTCGGCTGCGAAAGACCGGCTTTACTATACACTGGAACCGTTGTATTCGGAGAAAAATACAATCTATACCCCGGTGGATAAAAAGGACGCTACTATGCGCTGCGCGATTACGGAACAGGAGGCATGGAATCTGATTGACGGAATTCAGGGACAGGAGATGATACAGGTCGCCGATGAGAAGAGAGCGGAACACGAGTACAGAGAAATTATGAAGACAAATGAGTGCACGGGATGGAGCCGGATTATCAAGACCATCTATTTGAAAAACCGGAAACGTCTGGAAGGCGGAAAACGGTACACGGCGAAGGACGACGTCTATTTACGTCTGGCCGAAGACTTTTTGTACCGGGAACTGGCAGCCGCTCTTAACGTAAATAGGGAAGATGTGGAATCAATCATATCGGACAGGGTAAAGCAGCTGAGCTGATGTGATAAGACTGCCCCGCAGAAAAACATTTTTCTGTCAACTTTTTTGATGGCAAAAAAGCAAAATGCATGGTAAAATAAGAATAATTGTGTGCAGTTAAATCCCCCGCAGCGAACTACGGGGGATTTGCCCCGTGAACGGCAGTGCCCGATAAAGAGGGGGGGCTGCCATCAGACGGAACGACAGGCTCGTTACCCGCGGGAATCAACAAAAGTCGAAACAGAGGGACAAGAACAATGAGGTTTATCGGAAGCAAGACATTGCTGCTGGATCATATCAGAGCGGTTGCAGAAGAGAAGGCGCCGGACGCCCGGAGCTTCTGCGATATTTTTTCGGGAACAGCGGCTGTGGCGAGACATTTTAAGCAGTGGTATGAGGTGTATTCCAACGATCTGCTGTATTTTTCATACGTACTGCAGCGCGCTACCATAGAGAATGACAGTGTGCCGGAGTTTGGACGGCTGAAGGAAGAGCTGGGCATTACGGACCCGGTGGAGTACTTTAACGGAAAAGAGACCCGGGACATGGAGGAACTGGTGCAGGAGAGACGTTTCTTTCAGAATACGTACGCCCCAACAGGCGGCCGTATGTATTTAAACGATGACAACGCTCTGCGCATTGACTATGCCAGATGTACCGTGGAGGACTGGAAGAACGCGGGACTGTTGGATGAGAATGAATACTACTATCTTGTGGCCTGCATCGTGGAAGGAATCCCGTTTGTATCCAATACTTCCGGTACGTACGGTGCGTATCACAAGAGCTGGGAACGGCGCAGCTATAAGAAATATGAGCTGTTCCGGCTGGATGTGACGACGAATCACAGGGAGAACCGCTGTTACAACGAGGACGGGGCCGAGCTGTTAAAACGGCTGCAGGGCGACATTCTCTACGTTGACCCGCCCTATAATGAGCGCCAGTACCTTCCGAATTACCATGTTCTGGAGACGGCGGCCAGGTATGACTACCCGGAGGTTACCGGCGTCACGGGTCAGAGGCCCTATGAGAATCAGAAGTCGGAATTCTGCATGAAGAAGAATGTGACCGACGCCTTTGAACGGCTCATCAGCAACGCCCGTTTTCAGCACATCATTTTAAGCTACAGTACGGATGGCCTGATGACGACGGAGGACATCGAGAGAATCATGAAGACGTATGGAAAACCGGAGACATTTCACATTTATGAGATTCCATACCGGAGATATAAGAGCAGAAAGGTGAAAGAGACCGAACGCTTAAAGGAGCTGCTCGTTTACGTAGAAAAGCAGGTGGAACCATGTATATAAAGAGCCCGCTGAACTATACCGGGGGCAAATATAAGATATTAAAGCCGGTTCTGGGCGCATTTCCGCGGCAGATCGGCAGCTTTGTGGATCTGTTTGCCGGGGGCTTTAACGTGGGGATCAACGTGGAGGCGGACCGCATCTTCTGCAACGATCAGATCACGTATTTGATCGGGATGTTTGGACTGTTCCGGGAGACGGAGACGGAGGTGCTTCTTACGCGCATCCGGGGGCTGATCGCTGCGTACCAGCTGACCCAGCAGAATAAGGAAGGCTACCTTGAACTGAGACGCCACTATAATGAGAGCAAAGATTTGACGGAGTTATTCGTTCTGACCTGCTATGCGTTTAACCATCAGATCCGTTTTAATAACAGCCATGAATTTAACTCGCCCTTTGGGACGAACAGGAGCTCCTTCAATGGGAATATCGAGAAGAATTTAACCGCCTTCTGCCGGGCCTTGAAGGAGAAGGATATCGTATTTTCCACCACGGATTTCCGGGAGATGGATTTGGGATTCCTGGGAGAAAACGACCTGATTTACTGTGATCCGCCGTATCTCATATCCACTGGCTCCTATAACGATGGGAACCGCGGATTCCGGGACTGGCACGAGGAGGAGGAGGCGGCGCTCTTAGGGCTGCTGGACCGGCTGAACGGTCAGGGAACGAGATTTGCGCTCTCCAATGTCCTGTATCACAAGGGACTCTCCAACGATCTTCTCATCGAATGGAGCCAAAATTACCATATCACCTACATCGATAAGAGCTACGCCAACTGCAACTATCATTTTAAGGACAGGGACGCGGTGACGGTGGAGGTTCTGATTACCAATTACGTGCCGGAGGGTGCGGAGGAATAGAAAGCGTTATGCAGATTGATTGATACGGACTGTGAGATCCGGTCGATCATTCTGTGTGACGCTTTTTTCTATTGACTTTTCAGAGACCGTCTTCTATAATTACATTAACGATAACATTAACGTTAATGTAAAGGAGCGGAAATGAGAGAAGGAGTGGTTTTCGATGTTGAGGAGTTTACCGTTTTCGATGGTCCGGGCCTTCGGCAGACCGTATTTTTAAAGGGCTGTCCCTTGAGGTGCAGCTGGTGCCACAATCCGGAGGGGTTAAGCGGCGTTCCCCAGCTGATGGTCAGCACCGCCTCCTGCACTGGCTGCGGGAAGTGCAGAGAGGTGTGCCGCCATGAGACGTGTATCGGCTGCGGGGAATGCATTCCCGTATGTCCGCTGCATTTAAGGCGGATTGCGGGTGAAAGGATGACCTCGGGGGAATTAATCCGGCGGATCCGAAAAAGCAGTGATTACTACGCCCGGTATGGCGGCGGAGTGACATTTTCAGGGGGCGAACCGCTTATGCAGGCGGACTTTTTGACGGAAGTCTTATGCGGTATTCCAGATGTTCACCGGGCTATAGAGACCTCTGGTTACTGTGAGGAGGACGTCTTTCGGCGTGTGACCGCCCATCTGGATTATGTGATGATGGACATCAAGCTGTTTGATGCCGCCCTTCACAAAAAGTATACAGGAGTGGACAATGAAAGGATCTTAAGAAATGCCCGGATACTCTGTGAGGGGGAGATTCCGTTTGTTATCCGCATCCCGCTGATTCCGGGCGTGAATGACAACGAGGAGAATTTCAGGAGTACTGCAAAATGGATCGCAGGGGCCAGGGCGCTGATTAAGGTAGAGCTTCTGCCCTACCATAAGACGGCGGGGGCGAAGTATGCCATGGTGGAGAAGGAGTACAGGCCGGCCTTTGACCCGGAACAGGCCGTGTGGGTGTCACAGAAAATATTTGAAGAATATGGAATAAGGAGCGAGGTATTATGACAGAGAGAATTGAGAGGATGCGTCAGTTTTTTGTGGTGGATAAGGGGCAGAAGGCCATGTGGCAGAAAGAGGAGAACCCTTACGTGCTGGCGGAGCAGTTTGCGGCGGAACAGATTCCGGATGTGGATCGGGCGGCCAGGCGGCTGATCTATGTGCTGGATAAGGAAGAGCCGGTCTTATTTGAGGATGAGCGGATTGCATTTACCAGGACGGTGACAACGATTCCGGAGATTTTTACAGAAGCGGAGATGGAGGAACTTAGGAAGGAACACTGGATTCACGAAAAGGGAGACGTATGTAATATCAGCGTCGATTATACGAAGCTGCTGAATCAGGGCTTTGATGCGAAAAAGGCGGAGCTGGAAGCGCTCAGACAGCAGTTTTCCCAGGCGGGGGAGGCAGTAAAGGCACATAATATTAAGCTCCAGATCGATATTCTGGATCACGTGCTCGCCCTTGCCGCCAGATATCAGGAATTGGCTGAAAAGAAAGGGAATGATGTGGTCGCCAGGACATTAAAGGCTGTACCGGCGCACGCGCCGCAAAGTTTTCTGGAGGCGCTTTCTATGTTTCGGATCATCCATTTTACGATGTGGTGCGGGCGGAACTACCACAATACGGTGGGGCGGTTCGACCAGTATATCTATCCGTACTTAAAGGCCGATCTGGATAAAGGACTGTATACGGAAGAGAGTGCGCTGGAGCTGCTGGAAGAATTCTTCTTAACCTTTAACCGGGACAGCGACTTATACCCGGGCATGCAGCAGGGAGACAACGGCCAGAGCCTGGTGCTCGGGGGCCTGAATGAAGATGGTTCGGACAGTTATAACCTTCTGTCAGAGCTGTGCTTAAAAGCCAGCCTTGAGCTGAAGGTGATCGATCCCAAGATCAATCTCCGCGTGCATGAGAAGACGCCGCTGAGCACCTACATACTGGGGACACAGCTTACAAAGCAGGGCCTTGGCTTCCCCCAGTATTCCAATGACGACGTGGTGATTCCCGGCCTTATGGAACTGGGATATGAGAAAGAAGATGCCTGCCGCTACGTGGTAGCCGCCTGCTGGGAATTTATCATTCCGGGCGCCGCCATGGATATACCCAATATCGAGGCGCTTTCCTTCACGAAGGCCGTCTCTGACGCGGCTATGGAAAAACTGGAGCAGTGCCGGTCCTACGATGAATTCGAGAAAGTGGTCCGGGACAAAATTAATGAACAGGCCAATGAATTATGTAAACGGGTGAGCGGAGTCTACCTTTATCCCGCACCGTTTTTATCCCTGATGATGGATGGCTGCTGTGAAAATGGAACCGATGTGTCCCTGGGCTGCAAATACAACCATTACGGTTTTCACGGAACGGGTATCGCCACGGCGGCGGATTCTTTGGCGGCTGTAAAGAAGTTTGTCTTCGATGAAAAGAGCATGGAGGCCTCTGCGCTGGTGAAAGCCCTTGAGAATGACTTTGAGGGCCAGGCGCTTCTCTGCAACCGTCTGCGCTATGAGTCCCCCAAGATGGGCAACAACGACGATTACGTGGATGAGATCGCGGCCCGGCTGCTGAATAATTTTGCCGATTCCCTAAAGGGGCGGGTTAATGACAGAGGCGGCATTTACCGGGCGGGAACGGGTTCCGCCATGTATTACATCCGCCATGCCGAGAACTTGCCGGCGACGCCTGACGGAAGGCGAAAGGGGGAGGGCTTCGGCGCCAATTACTCTCCCAGCCTGTTTTCCAGATGCAGGGGTCCTGTTTCCATTATCCAGTCCTTCACAAAACCGGATTTAAAACGGGTGATTAACGGCGGCCCGCTGACACTGGAGCTTCATGACACCGTGTTCCGGACAGAGGAGAGCTGTGCCAAGGTTGCAGTACTGGTAAAGTCCTTCATGGATTTGGGCGGCCACCAGCTTCAGCTGAATTCCGTAAACCGGGATACCATGCTGGAAGCACAGAAGCACCCTGAAAATTATAAGAATCTGATCGTGCGTGTGTGGGGGTGGAGCGGTTATTTTGTGGAACTGGATAAGGAGTACCAGGATCATATTATTCAGAGGATGGAGCTGATGCTGGCTGTATAGGGGAAAAAGAAGCCCTGGATTATGAAATCTATGCAGATTTCGTAATCCGAGGGCTTTTAACTAAACGGTTACAGTTTCTTTACTTTTCCAGCTGCGGCCGCTTTTTCCAGAACAGGCTCCAGTGCGTTTTTCATGCCGGCTAAGTCATTAATCATATTGACAACAATTACTTTTTCTACACCGGGCCTGTCCGGAATATTTTTTGCAATAGTTGATCCGGTAATAAAAATATCGGTATTGGTTCCAATTGCTTCCTGCGCGCCAATGCAGCCAACCCTGATATCTTCAGTATTGTAACCTAACGCAATTACTGCATCAGTAATCAATTTTCTGGAAAATAAACTGGTTCCTATTCCACTTGCACATACTGCATACATTGTAAACATAAATCAAGCCTCCTGTTTATTTAAACATTCTAAAAAGATAAAAGATCAGTGCAGGGTAACCGCAGCTGTCAAAGTTAGCCTGGGCAATGCCCTGGTCAAGGATTCCAAGGCCTGCTGCAAAGAAGCCGGCAGCTATAGTAGCGAGAATTCCAACAACGAGCCCAGCCATGATACATGCTTTCCAGCCTCCCTTACTGTTGGCGATTGCTCCAATTGCACTGGACTCCGAAAAGGCACTGGCTAGCTGGAAGATTACAAGCACTGGGGTCTTAAGAATAATACATATGATTGTAGTTATGATTGCACCGACCATATAGGACAACATCGTAATTACTACTGCGTTTGGAGATACAGCATAAAAAGCTACTGTATCAATGCCTGGAACGGCATCTGGAATAAATCTCTCAGATATTCCTTGAAATGCAGGTAATAATGCACCAAGAAACATTCTTAATCCGTAGAGAAGGATATAAATGGCAGCTGCCAATTGAAGGGCGGTTAAGACCATGTAAAGAAAGGAGTTTGTAGAACCTGCATTTTCGCGGAGTAATTGCAGTGCAGATTCATTTCCGACAATCATGACTACAGCCCACACAAAAATATAAGCAATTGGCAGGGAAACTGCAACACTGAGACCGCCGTCTGAAATACTCCGAAGCCATCCAGGCAGCTGCATCGTCTCCGCATTATCCTTCTCCGGGTCGCCGCAGAAGGGAGCGAGCTTACTGGTGATCCATGCGCCTATTTGATTAAAGTGTCCAAGTGCAAATGCGTTATTTGTAACCTTCATACAATCTTTGTACACTAGCATGGGCGTAAATGTGATATACAAAACAGTAAAGAAGCCGGCGCAAAGATCTAACAGGATTCCCCTGTAACCCATAATCGTATAAAAAAAGATATAGAAAGTAGCAACAAATGATAAGATATTGTGCATGGTCAGATAGACAACTTTAAGTGGTTTAATGAATTTAACCAGAAGAAGATGAATCAGCCAGGCCACAATAAAACAAATAGTAATACGTGGCGCTATGTATTCGACAGCATAACCCATTGCAATAAATGTTTGACTCGAAAATGGATTTACGCCTGCTTCAACTCCAAGAGTAGGCCTCAGCAGGTTCCCCATTACCATAGCGAGACCGCCAATTGAGCTTGCACCGGTATTAAAAATATAATATCCAAGCGTAGCAGTGATAAATCCCTGTAAAACTTCCCCCAACTTTTTTTTCTGAAGCATCATACCGATCGCTACAATTAACCCCAGAAACAATGCTGTCTGACCGAAAAGATTGTCCTTTAGCCAGTTCAGAACCATTAACATGAAATTTCCTCCTTCCCACTTTTACATTACGTGCTATTCTTTCGTTACGTTCCGGATAATTGTAAGCAGTTCATCCTTGGTACTACATTCGGTTAACTGCTTCATCCCCTCTTCATTATCAAAAATCCGGGCCATTTCGCTGATTAGTTCCAGATGGGAAGAATTGTCCACTGCACTAAGGGCAAAGACTAAAGATACTGGATCGTTCTCCTCACAGCCAAATGAAATCGGTGTCTTCAAGGTAATTAAGGATAAACCTATTTCCTTTACACCGTGTTCTGGTCTGGCATGGGCAAGTGCTACGCCTTTGAGCAATACGATATATGGCCCTATTTCCTTTACAATACGAATCATATTATCAATATATCGTTTTTCCACAGCCCCCTTCCGATATAATAAATCTCCGGCGGCACGAACCGCTTCTTCCCAGCTGCCTGCCTCAACCCTGACTCTGACAGTATCTCTTGTCAAAACATCCTGAATCAATTTTTTACCTCCTTATCTGGCTTAGTCTATATTAATCTTCCCTCTTGCAAAGATTATAAAAAAGTTTATGAGAACAATCAATACATTGGGACTCTCACCTTTTTTCCTCTTAATTGGAAAAAAATAAGTCAATTCAATGAGTCAGCCTATGATTAATTTTGCAGCCTTTTAAGTCTATTTCTCTTAAATTTCCATATTGTCTGGAAATAATTTGTTATACCTTTGAACAGTGAGCTTGGATAAAACAGATAAATTCTTCCGTATCTGTTATCCTCAGCAGCTGTTCCCGCAGCTCCTCCCTGCATACCAGTTCAATTAATTCTCCCATGGCAGTTAAGTGCATCATACTATTGTCAGCAGATAACGCAGCTACAAAACGGATCAAATGATGTTCCTGGTCATTTTCGAATACTACCGGTTCTTTTAATGTAAGAAAAGAAAAGCCGGTTTTATTAACGCCGTCAGAGGCTTTCGCGTGAGGCAGGGCTACGTAATCACAAATAACCATGTATCCACCATATTTCTGTGCATTGGATATCATACAGTCAATGTAGCGTTTTTCCACGTAACCTGCCTGAAATAGCAGAGATCCTGCTAATCGAAATGCTTCCTCCCAGGTGGAAGCTTCTGTGTTGAGGCGGATAAGGGAGGGCTTAAGAAAGGACGGCAGTGATTTCTGAATACCAGAGTTTTGTATATGAGCCTGGTTGAAGAATTGGTCCACCTCGCGGTATAATCCCTCATAGTCCTGAATTGATGCATAATTGGATACAATAGAAATGATATCTTCTACAAGCAGGCTTCCACTGCTTCGTTTAGTCAGGTTGATCCGTTTGATTGCACGTTGAATTTTTGCTTTATCCTCCTCATATAGCAATGGATTTACGTTAATAATATTTAACTGATTTCCAGTGTAGATCGGGACGGTGGAAATGATCAGATCTATCTCCTCTTTATTGATCAGATTCAACTCACCTACGGAACAGATTCCTACAATCTGAATATTAGGAATGCTGTTTAATAAGCGGTAGTGCAGGATACTGCTTGTCCCATTTCCTTCAGGACATACGATGATGACGCGGCAGATTCCGGAAAAATGGTTTTTCGTAACTTTTTCGACGGAAGCTCCTATATGCATGGCAAGATACCCAATCTCATCATCGTTAACGGTACTTTTTGTCTCACGGGAAATTACTTTTGACGCTTCCTCACAAGCAGAAAAAACAGCAGGATATGTCATTTTGATGTCAGTTACAAGAGGATTCTCAATCCTTATCCCAAAAAGCAGACGGAAAATAGCAGGCCGAATATGGAGAAGAAGGTTTTTGAATAAATTGTCGTCGCTGCTTAAGTCTGCGTCAAGGCAATTATCTGCAATACGAATAAATTGTTTTGTAATTTCGCAGGTTTTTTGATTAAAGTAATCATCTTCTATAAAGACATTTTCCAGAAAACCGTGCTCCGAAAATTGTTTCTGCGACAGCATAAAAACCAAAAGTGCTTCCAATTCGTAGCGATTTAACGGTATGTTTATTCCTTTATTCAAAAAATCCAGGCTCTCAAGTGCAAAATCGTTGATTCGTTCTTTATGAAAAAATCTGTTAAGCTCAAAAGTGCTGTATTTTAGTTCATTACCGGTTCTCCCACGGGTAATCGCAATGCAAATATAAAAGAAAACAGAAATAAACGCTTTATCTGTGAAGCGCAGTTTGTTATTTGCTTCATAAATATGAATAAAATTAGCGATATAGATTGTATTAATGTTATGCACGAAATACCCGAGAAATTTGTTAAAGGAAAGCGAAATATTCAGTTGATTTCCATTGATCAGATTGTCATACAGCTGATGAAAATCCATTTTGTCAACGTAAAGCATGATGTGTTCTAACACAGCCATACGCCATTGATATTCTGAATACTCCAGCTTCATCCCGTTTCTGGGGCGTTTACTTAAAATGATTTGCCATTTGCCAAGTTTTTTTTCACATACAGAAAGATTTTTTGTGATACTGGATTTGCTGGATAACGTCAAATCCTTTAACTTGTTTAGTGTCAAAGGTCCTTTTTCAAGTAACAGTGCTTCCAGAATCAGGTTTTCGCGTTCCGACGCAGAATAAAAATCTTTTTCGCCATTAATTTGTGAAAGCAGATTTAATACTGTTTTTTCTGAAATATTTTCTTTATCCAATGCAATCCCCTGGTTTCTTTTTTTAACTAATCTAACGTTGCTTCCTTCCAGTGCATTTTCCAATAGTATAAGATCATTACGTATTGTGCGCGGTGTCACGTCCAGATCATGTGCCAAGTCATCAATGGATACAAAACCTAAAGAACTACTGAGAATTTTTATGATATCTGCCAAACGTTCCATACTTACCTCCCCCAGGAAAATAATAACCGTTAAACTTAGTTTCATTATACAGATATAAAATAGGCAAAACAATATAATATGTGGTGCTAATATTTTCCAGTAAAGAAGGAAAGTTTTGAATTAATTATTGGTTTTTCCAGGAATAAGGACTTCTGTCAGGGATTATAATTTTTTTTGCTTTTCCATTTCGTTCAGAAAAAAGTGAGGTGTTGTAAACCATTGATTTCGAAGTTTTTCCCTTATACAATTTGAGTACAGAGATGCAGAAAATAATATATAAAAGAAAGGGTGAGGATATTGAATAAAATCAAAATGCTATGTACTGGTGACTACGAACATGAATGGTTTTCCAAATTCGAAGATTTTTTCGATATTGAACGAAAAGGATTCAGCTTGGGAGATGGTTCAGTCATGATTGTCCTGAAGGATCAGGAGTTGATCGAAAGCCTGCAGGGAAAAGAAATTTGTATGATTGGATATGACCCGGTAACAGCAGATGTTATTAAAAAGTCGGCTGATGTAAAATTGATTTTGAGTGTAAGAGATGGTCCGGAAGAGAATATTGATCTGGATGCCTGTACGGCCGCCGGAATACCGGTTATATCCAGTGCAGGGAGATGCGCTACTTCAGTTGCAGAATTTACCTTTTTAATGATGCTGCTTCTTGCGAGGCCTATGGTGCCGGTCATCGAAAAAATCCGCTGCGAGGGCTGGACCAGGGAGAATTCCGGAGAACTTCGCAGTATGTATGCCCATAAATCAACAGAGCTCTATAATAAAAATCTGGGAATTATTGGGTTTGGACGCAATGCCAAGTCTCTTTCTGTTCTGGCAGATGCTTTTGGCATGCATGTTAACGCCTATGATCCCTATGTTAGTGAAGAGACTATGGCGGAATTCCGTGTAAAAAAGATGGGCTTGCAGCAGGTTGTAAAGACTGCGGATTATATCATTGTTTTAGCCAGACTGACTGAAGAGACTGAAGGTATTTTGAGCCGTGAGCTTATTTTTTCTATGAAGCCTGCTGCATCAATCGTTAACACTGGCAGGGCAAGGTTAGTCGATGGGGACGCTATTCTTGATGCATTGGAACAAAACAGAATCAGATCTGCAGCATTGGATGTACACTCCCCTGAACCGCTTGGAGCCCTTGGAGAGAACCGTATTTATAATATTCCAGAAGACAGACTAATTATTACGTCTCATGCTGCAGGGGTCACAGAAGAGCGTTCATGGCATCAGTATCAGCTGCTTTATCAGCAATTAATGGAATATTTTGAGGGGATAATTCCAGATGGATGTGTAAATAAGTCAGTTTTCCATACTCCTCAATTTAAAGAACGTGGCGGGAAGTATTTTGGTATCAATAAAAAATAGGAGTGAGATGAATATGCTGGTAAAAATGGATAAAATACTTATAAAAGCACGAAGGGAAAAGTATGGCGTGATAGCGGTGTCCTGCTTTAGCTTAGAGCTAATTAAGGCCGCAATCAATGCGGCTGAAAAGAAACGGTCTCCAGTAATTTTAAATATTAACTTAAAATATGACTTTGTAAGTGAGGAGGAGGATGTAGAATTATTCTTATATATGGCAAGAGAAAGAGCCAGGCGTTCAAGCGTACCAGTTGCCGTCAATCTGGATCATGGACAAGATTACAGAACAATCATGCGCGCCATAAGCCACGGCTTCACTTCTGTTATGATTGATGCGTCCGCAAAGTCCTATCATGAAAATATTGCCATCACGAAAGAAGTTGTACATACAGCACACGCTGCCGGTCTTCCGGTAGAAGCGGAATTAGGCTGTGTAGGTATGGCAGATGAAACATTTAGACTGGAGCACAAGTATACGAAGAGTGCAAAAACAGATCCAGCATTGGTTAAAGACTTTATAGAAAAAACAAATGTTGATTTTCTTGCAGTGTCTATAGGAAATGCGCATGGTCCATATGCAAAAAATATTACTCCGCATATTGATTTTGAACTTCTAACGGAAATTGCGGAAATAACTCCAGTTCCTCTTGTGCTTCATGGGGGAAGTGGAACTGGGGACGATAATCTGTCTAAAGCGTGCAAGATGGGTATTTCTAAAATAAATGTAGGTACAGACTTAATGGAGGCTGCAATCTGCAAAGCAAATGCAGGTTATCAGGAGAATCAGAATAAAGGAAGAATTAATTTTCTGACCAATTATGTCACTGGGTACCAGGAGAGTATTGAATACTATATGGAGGTATTTGGAAGTGACGGTAAGGCTTAATTAGGACAAACAGATAACACATCTTAATAAAAACCTGAAGGGTAACAGACGGGGGCTGTAAGAGGAAAGCGATCAAGCGTTTCTCTTACAGCCCCTGTTGGACGTGACTTATTCTGTATGTCCCATATCACAGGGAATTCTGACAAACGCCGTCGTCCCCCGGTCCGGCTCGCTCTCAATCGTAAGCATATAATCATCCCCATAGAGCAGCCGCAGCCGGTCGTTGACATTTTTCATGCCGTAGCCGCTCGTCTGCACGGAAAACAGTTGGTCCACAGCCTCCTTTTCCATACCGCAGCCGTTGTCCTCAATCCAGATGGAGATGAAGTCCATCGTCATGTACACCTCCTTTTTCACGGTGACAGTCAGTTTTTTATCTTTCTTCAGACTGTTCTTTAAGCCGTGATCCAGCGCATTTTCCACCAGAGGCTGAAGGATGAAGTTGGGAAACGGGGCGCTGGATAAGGAAGTCTCGATGTTGTATACAACGTCTATGGACTCACTGTAGGAGAAAAGCTGAATTTTTACGTAGGCCTGGATATTCATCAGTTCATTTCCCAGTGTGGTGATATCTTTTCCCTTATTCAGAGCGGTACGGTAAAAGGTGGACAGGAGTATGACCATCTCGCTGATATCGTTCTGCCCGGAAAGGATCGCCCGGCTGTTGATAAGTGATAAAGAGTTATAGAGGAAATGTGGATTAATCTGTGCGTACAGGATTTTCTGTTGATAATTCTTCTTTTCCAGCTCATGTTTTAAGTTTACCATAATATAATGGTTGATTTCCCCCATCATGCGTGAAAAGGTGTGAAAGAGCGTGCCGATTTCGTCGTGGCGTTCGCTCACCAGGGAAACCGACAGATCGTTCATATCCCCGGTACGCACCTCGTCGATCTTCTCGGTCAGGTCCTCAATCGGAGTGACGATGGAGACGGAGATGATTAAAACCATGACTCCGAGGAACAGAAGGATAATCCAGCCAAAGGCGTAGGTGCCGCGTGTGATCGCATTTACCGCGCTGTGGATCGAGGTATACGTCTTATAGTAGCAGATGTTCCAGCCGGTCTCCGGTATGGAGGAGGTCAGCTTTAGATACTGGGTATCGGACATATCGGTTAGAAACGGAGTCAGCTCCTCCTCCGGCAGATCGGAGGTAGAAAAGATCAGGCTTCCATCCCGGGCGGTGACCACCACATCGTACTTATCCTCCGAGAGAGATAAAAATGGTTCGAAGAACAGGTCATAGTTGATTCGGAAGGAGAGGTAGTTGGAGCTTTTGTACTGTCTGATATCCCCGATCAGTCTGGTGGAATAAAGATACGGCTTGCCGTCCTCCACGGCGGAGACCCAGGTGGGAATATACTGGTTATGCACCTGGGGAAACCAGTCCTTCTGATACAGGCTGTCCAGGTCCAGAATATAGTTGTTATAGGGATGAATATCGCCGGAAGAGTAGATCGTGATCGCCTCCAGATCCGGATACAGGGCGTAGTAGGTGAGAAAAAGGGGCTCGATGGTGTCGGAATACGCCTTGTACATTTTGAAGTAATCGTCGTGGTAGCTGGTGTTTAATACCTTCATAATCGCGTTGTTGTTAAACATGAAATTAGAAAGGTTGTTATACGTGATAAGCTTATTGTCAACGGAGCTGACCGCCTGCTCCAGGGCGAGTTCGGTCAGGGAACGCTCTCTTTCCAGGATAATGCGGTTGGTGTAGCGGTTGGAAAGGATGATGTAGCACAGGAACGGAAGCGCGCCCATCAGAAGGAATATGATCAGAACCTTTCTGCGGATCCCCATGTCCAGAAAGACCCTTCGGATTCGTTTCAGTGTATTTGTCATCAGTAAGTCTCCTTCTGGCGGTAGTTTTCCGGGCTTTCCCCATAGTAATCGCGGAAACGCTGGGAAAAGTAGGACGGATTGGGAAAACCGACGGACTCGGCGATTTTGTTGACTTTCATCTCTGTCTCCAAGAGCAGCCTGGCGGCCTGCTCCAGCCGGTATTCATTGATGAATTTCATCAGGTTGCACCCGGTCTCTTTCTTAAATACGGAACAGAGATAATTGGGGCTTATGTAAAAATGACTGGAGATGTCGTTTAAGGACAGCGGCTGGGCGTAATTCTGGTAGATATACTGCCGGATCTTATCCGATTTCAGGCAGGTTCCCTGGTTCCTCTGGGCCTGGCTGCGGAGTCTTCCGGCCAGATCGTAGGTCATATCCATCAGCTCCACGATGTTGGTGGAGCCATAGATCTTTTCCGCTACTTTATTTAAATCCGGCTGCTGGTCATCCGGCAGATAGTGGATAATCTCCTTCATCAGCTCCGTAAAACAGTATTTGACGAAAATAAGGGAACGGGTCTTTTCGTGTTTTAAGGATTCGAAGAGATCCTCCAAATGAAGCATCAGGGAATCGTAGTCCTTCAGCCGCAGATCGTCGGACACAATATCAATGGAAATATGACCGGAGGAGGCGTAGGGATGGTCCGGCCCATCCGGCAGAAAGATGCTCTGTTCCGGGAAGAAAAAGTGGTTTTCCAGCCGTTCCTCCAGCTGCGTGTAAACCTGGCTGATGGAGCCATTGTCCGGAAGCGTCTGAAACGCCACGCAGCATTTCTGATGAAATTCCTTTTCGGCACACAGGCAGACCGACTGCGCACAGGGAAAGAGAAAGGCCCCTTCCTTGAAAAACAGAATGCTGCGGGACGGATCAAGATTCAGATAGTCGAAGGGAGTGCTGAGAATGTCTGCCAGCTTTTCCTGAAAGGAGATGCCCTCCAGACTAAAAAATTCATTGTCACATTCGACTAACATGAGGCCGGTATAGCGGTCCTTAAAGAAGGGCGCACTGTCCGCAAGCATACTGGATTTACCGTTGACAGCCAACCAAAGCATGTGATTTTTCAAAAGCTTTGTCTCACTGCGGCGCGTCCTGATCTGGCGGTTGGTCTCTTCCACACCGTTTATGACGCGGGTCATGACGGAGACGAATTCGTCCGGGATCACCGGTTTCATCAGATAGTCTTCCACTCCGATAGTAATGGCGGTTTTGGCATACTCAAAATCATTGAAGCCGCTGAAAATGATGATTCTCGTATTTGGTGAAAGCTTTCTCACCTCTTTGGACAGCCCCAGACCGTCGAGAAAGGGCATGCGGATATCCGTAAAGAGGATATCATAATGATTTTCAGGTTTTCTAAAAAGCTCCAGAGCATCCTGACCGTTCACTGCTGTGGCAACCTCGAGAGGCAGTTCGTATTTTTTTATAAGAAATGTGATGCAGTCAACATCGAGAACAGAATCATCGACAACTAAAATCTGATACATGGCTAACACTCCTTCCATTCGTGTATTTCTACAATTTATTCTAGCAGATTTGCCGGAAGGAAAATAGTGGAAGGACATAAATGAATAATTTTGTGATAGGAATGCGAAAAACCTTGTATATACAGGGAAAATGAGAGGGGATATAATAAATACATGAAACAAAACGCTGCTTAAGGCGCCGTAAGCAGCCGGGGTTGAAGACTAATAAAAACGGAGGTTACCATGAAAAGAAGGAATCAATTAGTATCATTGTTGCTGACCGCATGTATGGCGGGGGGCTGTCTGGCAGGCTGCGGGGGCAATACGAAGGCGCCGGAGGAATCATCTGTAAAAAATGAAACTACAGCGAAGGAAGTTCAAAATGAGACGACCGGAGGGGCGGCCGCAGGAACGGAGGAGGTAGATCCCTACGGTCCGGTCAGCGATGAGAAGACCGTAATCCATGTGGGAAGAGCGGAATCGGCCAACGTTACGTACCCAGACGGTGAAGATTCCCACAACAACTACATCGTAAAATATCTTCAGGATCAATTGAATACAGAATACATATATGACTTCTCCGTTGACGACGCTTCTTATCCGACGAAGGTCGCCATGGCCATTGCATCGGGAGATATGCCGGATGTTATGAACGTAACGTATACCCAGCTGGTTCAGTTAGTGAATGCCGGCGCGGTGGAGGATATGACGGACGCATTTGCAACGTACCGTTCCGACGCATTAAAGAAATGCTTTGATTCGACCAACGGCATGTCGGAAGGTCTTGCAACCTTTGACGGAAGGCTGATGGCGATTCCGGATATCCAGCCTGGTATGGACAGCGTTCCCCTCGTCTATATCCGTGGCGACTGGATGGAAGAGCTGGGACTGGAAGAGCCGAAATCACTCGACGACATTGTGAACATTGCCAGGACCTTTATGGAGAAGAATCCTGGCGGCAACGTCACGGATGGAATCGCTGTGGGCCTCTCCTCCGATAAGAAGCTGGTTCAGAAGAACGGCGGTACGTGGCATGTAAACGGACTGTTTACCTTGTTTGATGCCTATCCGAAGATGTGGATCAAGCAGGATGACGGCTCCGTGGTATACGGTTCCATCACGGAAGAGGCCAGGACGGCTCTCGGAGAGATCAGAACGCTGGTAGAAGAGGGCGTTATCGATCCTTCTTTCGCAGTCAGAGATTCCGAGCAGTGTGTGGAGATGATCAGCAACGGCCAGGCAGGTATCTTCTTCGGCGCATGGTGGTCAAACCAGTGGCCGGTAGTATCCATGCTGGAAGGCGCGGCTGACTCCGTAAAATGGAATTCCTATGTAGCGCCATTGAACGCGGAAGGCAAACTGAATGTCCCGATGAAGAGCCCGACTACCACTTATATTGTCGTGAAAAAAGGCTGTTCGGAAGAGATCAAGGAAGCAGTCGTGAAGACCGTGAATTATCAGTATGATTTAGACCAGTCCCAGGCTGAGAATGTCCGTCCAAACGGTATGGATTCCCCATTCTCCTGGCACTATTATCCCATCAATGTCCTTCACTGTGACTATGATGCCAAGGAAAAACAGATCCAGTCAGTAATGGACTGCATCGACGGAAAAGTGGCTTACGACGATTTAAGCGGCGATGGAAAGACATGGTACAATGGTTATACCGCGGTTCAGAAAGACGGCTTCAGAAAGACTGTGGAGAAAAATATTTCCACAGCCAACGGCTGGGGATGGGCCAACGGCGCCTGGACCGTGCAGAGTCAGGCCGACAAGCTGAACCTTCAGTATGCCGCAAGCTACGCGGATTCACCTTCCATGGAATCCTTATGGGCGACCCTGGAGACACAGGAGGATGAATTCTATTTACAAGTACTCACCGGAAATACCTCTGTTGATGAATTCGATAAATTCGTCAGCCAGTGGAAGGCTCTGGGAGGCGATACGATTACACAGGAAATGACGGAACTGTCTGGTGCCCATTAACGACGCCGGGTAAAGGAGAATCAGAAAACCGGAGGCCCGAAACCTCCGGTTTTCAAAATCGGGACGAACCCGGAATCAGGAAGGCATGTCTATAAACAGGGAGTTCAAAAAGGAAGGAAGTTTCGTATGGGAAAAGTAGCAGGAAGGAAGAGAAGAAGAAAGGAAGGGAGACACGTAACCATAAGGCAGACATACCAATACCATCTGCTGATGCTGCCGGGCTTTATCATATTATTTATTTATACGATTATTCCGTTTTTCGGAAATATTATGGCATTTCAGAATTATCAGCCGATTATGGGATTTTTAAAGTCCAAATGGGTGGGGCTTGCCAATTTCAAGCACATGCTGCTGCTGCCCGATACGGCCAGAATATTCCGGAACTCGTTCACCATAGCGGTGGGGAAACTGGTGCTCACGATGGTGCTGTCCATATTCTTTGCCATTCTTTTAAATGAGATCACCAGCGTGAAGTTTAAGAAATCGGTCCAGACCATCTGTTTCCTGCCGCATTTCCTGTCATGGGTGATCCTGGCAACGATATTCAAGAATCTCCTGGACACGGGAGGAATCTTAAATCAGGGTCTTATGAGTCTCGGAATCTTAAAGGAACCATTAATGTTCCTCGGCTCCAATAAGCTGTTTCAGGGCGTGGTGATCAGCACAGATGTGTGGAAGGAGTTCGGCTACGGGGCCATTATCTTCATTGCGGCCCTCATGGGCATCAATCCGGAACTCTATGAAGCGGCCTCGGTGGACGGCGCAGGCAGACTGGCGAAAATATGGCATATTACGCTGCCCAGCATCCGCGTCACCATCGTCATGGTAGCTACCTTAAATATCGCCAATATCCTAAACGCAGGCTTCGACCAGATCTATAACATGTACAGTCCGGTCGTGTACCAGAGCGGAGATATTATCGATACATACGTATACCGGTTGAGCTTCGTCAACGCCCAGTACTCACTGGCCACCGCCATCGGGCTCTTAAAGTCGGCGATCAGCTTCATTATGATTGTCACGGCGCATAAGATGGCTAAGAAATTTGCCAATTATCAGATCTTTTAGGGGGGATAAACCATGAAAAAATATAATACATGGCAGAATCGGGTGTTTGACTTCTGTGTCTTTCTGCTTCTGCTTATCCTGGGACTCAGCTGTTTAATCCCTCTTTTGCATGTCATTGCGCTGTCGCTCAGCAGCAAGACGGCCGCCCTGTCGGGAAAGGTGACGCTCTGGCCGGTGGAACTGACCTTTACACCGTACAAGGTCCTGATGACCGATCAGAAGTTCATGCAGGCCATGTGGATATCCGTACAGCGGGTGGTCTTAGGCGGCGCGATCAATCTGGTTCTTACGGTAATCACTGCATTTGCCCTGTCCCAGGACGAATCGGATTTCCCGGCCAGAAAGGTGTATATGTGGTTTATGATCTTCGCCATGCTGTTCGGCGCCAGCCTTGTCCCGTGGTACTTCGTCATAAAGGCGACCGGGCTCATGGATACCATATGGGCGCTGGTAATTCCCGGAGCACTTCCGGTTTACAACACCATTCTCCTGATGAATTTCTTCAGAAATCTTCCGAAGGAGATCAAGGAGTCGGCCATGCTGGACGGAATCACCCCGTTCCAGATGATGATGCGTATCTTCGTGCCGTTAGCCAAGCCGGCAATCGCCACTGTGACCGTATTTTCCGTGGTGTTCCACTGGAACAACTTCTTCGACGGCCTTCTGCTGATGAATACGCCCAGCAACATGCCTTTACAGACTTATATCCAGACTCTGACCAATACGACAGTCAGCGTCATGAGCTCCTCTTTAACTCCGGCAGAAATCGAAGCGCTCACCTCGCTTAAGACGTTCAACGCGGCGAAGATCGTCGTGGCGTCCCTGCCGATCGTAATATTCTATCCATTTATGCAGAAATTCTTCGTCTCCGGCCTGACGCTGGGGTCGGTGAAAGAGTAGGCGCATCAAGTATAAGGAGATTTCATCGCATGAGAATCAATCGTATGGCAAGCGTGCCCCTGCTGGTGCACGACCCCTATTATTCCATCTGGTCACCGGCTGACTGTCTCTATGACACGGACACCGCTCACTGGAGCGGAAAGGAAAAACGGCTTTACGGCCACGTCACCGCGGATGGAGAACGTTTCCGCTTCCTGGGCGGTGAGGACGGCTGTCCGGTCATCCCCCAGACAAGCCTGGAGGTCACGCCGACCGCGACCACCTGCACCTTTGAAAATGAGAAACTGAGGCTTTCCGTCCGTTTCCTGTCACCGCTTCTGCCGGAGGATCCGGTTCTGGTCTCCAGACCGTGTACCTACATCGATTTTACCGTAGACAGGAAGCAGGAGGTCTCCGTGAAGATCGATTTTACCGTTACCGGTGACCTGGTCTTCGATACACCGGGGAAAATCATCGGCGGAAGCCATGAAAATGAGATGTATCATTTCCAGTATGGTACTATGAGAAAGGCGTTTCAGACGCCTTTAGGTCACAGCGGGGACCGGATTACCATAGACTGGGGCGATATGATTCTGGCCACGGAGGACGAGGCCGTCACGATCATCTTCGATCCGGAGCACAGCCTGCTGAATGCGTCTGCGGAGCTGGGGACCGATCAGACGGCGTGTACGGTGATCGCCGCCTATGACGATCTGCTCTCCATCTTTTACTTCGGTTCCTGGCAGAAGGCCTACTGGACGACGAGGTATGAGACCATTTTCGACGCGGTTGGAGAGAGCTTCCGCGATCGGGAAGAGGTGACCGAAAAGGCGGAGGCATTTGACCGGAGTCTGGAGGAGCAGGCCAGGAATACAGGCGGGGCCGACTACGCGTTTCTATGCAGTATTTCTTACCGCCAGGTCATGGCAGCCCATAAGCTGATCGCGGACCAGGAGGGGAATCTCGTCTTCCTTTCCAAGGAAAATGACTCCAACGGGTGTACGGGGACCGTCGATATCAGCTATCCATCCGCCCCCATGTTCCTGCTCTTTAATCCGGAATACGTGAAGGCCATGCTGCGGCCGGTTTTCCGTTTTGCCGGCTGTCCGGTGTGGGAGTACGAATTTGCGCCGCATGATGTGGGCCGGTATCCGTACGCGGCGGGTCAGGTCTATGGACTTGGAAAAGAAGGGGAGAACCGGGAATTCTGTTATGATAACGGCGCTATTTTCCCGTTTTACTACGAGTATCCCGCGGGGCTGTCCGTCTATGATGTGAGGGACCAGATGCCGGTGGAGGAATGCGGCAATATGCTGATACTGACTGCGGCGGTCTGCAAGCTGGACGGTTCACCGGATTTCGCAGCGCCTCATATGGAGGTACTGAAGAAATGGTGTGAATATCTGCTTACCTATGGCGCGGATCCGGGCGAACAGCTGTGTACCGATGACTTTGCAGGCCATCTGTCCCATAATGTAAATCTTTCTGCCAAGGCGATCATGGGAATCGAAGCCTTTGCCCTGCTGGCCCGCCAGATGGGACAGGAAGAGGTTTATGTGGAATATCATGAAAAAGCTGTGAAAATGGCCGGGGATTGGGAAAAGAGGGCTGATGCCGGGGATCATACCGCTCTCTCCTTCGGTGACAGGGATTCCTGGAGCCTGAAATATAACCTGGTATGGG
>ENA-OQNO01000616-OQNO01000616.1-human-gut-metagenome-genome-assembly--contig:-NODE-616-length-31552-cov-3.717359_pt1 | contig 31552 bp, 26 predicted proteins | sample MGYA00242629_ERZ504880 | MGnify/ENA primary metagenome ERZ504880 (study PRJEB26092, sample SAMD00036377) | human gut metagenome | host: Homo sapiens | study: EMG produced TPA metagenomics assembly of... | reverse complement strand
ACCAGGTTGGGCATAAGGATATGTACCTTCTGCACCACGAAGAAATTGAAAGCCTGGCGCTGAACATTCCCGAAGTAAAACGCATCCGCTTCTTTATGACCTTTGGGCAGAGCTACCTTGACCATATGCGCTGCCTGGAAAACGTAGGCATGCTTTCTACCACGCCGGTAATGTTTGAAGGGCACGAAATTGTGCCGATTAAATTTTTGAAAGCCCTGCTGCCCGACCCGGCAAGCCTTGGCCCGCGTACTAAGGGCAAAACCAATATCGGCTGCATTTTTACCGGCAAAAAAGACGGCAAAGATAAAACCTATTATATTTACAACGTGTGCGACCACGAAGAATGCTACAAAGAAGTCGGCAGCCAGGCAGTAAGCTACACCACCGGCGTACCTGCTATGTGCGGCGCAATGATGCTGCTGACCGGCAAATGGAACAAACCCGGCGTGTACACCGTGGAAGAGTTTGACCCGGACCCGTTCCTGGACGCGCTGGATAAATACGGCCTGCCCAGAAGCGAAAGCTATGCCCCGGTGCTGGTAGACTGATGGGCGTTTTAACTAAAGACAGCCGCCCGCAGTTTGCCGGGCTGCGCGGTAAGCTGCCGCAGGAAGTTTTTGGCAGCCTGCCCACGCCCTGTTATATTTTGGACGAAGTGATGCTGAAGCACAACGGCGAAATTTTGGCGGGCGTGGCAGAGCGTACGGGCTGTAAAATTTTGCTGGCGCAGAAGGCGTTCAGCAACTACGATTTATACCCGGTGCTTGCGTCTTACCTTGCCGGTACGGAAGCCAGTGGTTTGTACGAGGCACGCCTTGGCGCGGAAGAAATGCCCGGCAAGGAAGTACACGTTTTTTGCGCCGCTTACCGTGAGGACGAGTTTGCCGAATTGCTAAAATACGCGGGGCATATAGTGTTTAATTCTCCGCGCCAGCTGGCAAAATACGGCGCCGCTGCTAAACAGGCGGGCAAAAGCGTGGGACTGCGCATTAACCCGGAATGTTCTACGCAGGAAGGGCACGCCATTTACGACCCCTGCGCTCCCAGCAGCCGCATGGGCACCACCCGCGCGCAGTGGGATGAGCAAATGACGCCGGAGCTTGCGGCGATGCTGGATGGCTTGCATTTCCACACGCTGTGCGAGCAGGATGCCAGTGACTTGGAAATAACTTTACAAGCCGTTGAACAGCGTTTCGGCGATGTGCTGCCCAAAATGCAGTGGCTTAATTTTGGCGGCGGGCACCATATTACCCGCCCCGGTTATAACATCAGCCTGCTGGAACGATGCATTAATTATGCGCAGCAAAAATGGGGCGTAACCGTGTACTTGGAACCTGGCGAAGCCTGCGCTTTAAACGCCGGTTACTTGGCAACGCGCGTGCTGGATATAATCAAAAACGGCAGCACCAATATCGCGATACTTGATACCAGTGCTGCCTGCCACATGCCCGATGTTTTAGAAATGCCCTACCGTCCGCCGCTGTACGGCGCAGGCGATGCCGCAGAAAAAAGTTATACCTGCCGTTTGGGCAGCCAAACCTGCCTTGCGGGAGATGTTATCGGCGATTACAGCTTTGACGCGCCGCTTGGCGAAGGCGATATGCTTTTGTTTGGCGATATGGCAATTTACACTACCTGCAAAAACAATACCTTTAACGGCATGCCGCTGCCTGCCATTTATTCATATACGGCATCAGGGCAGCTTAAGCTGATTAAAAAATTTAACTACAACGATTTTAAAAGCCGCTTGGGCAGATAATTGAATAACGGCAAAAGAAAACCTCCGCAAAAATTTTCTGCGGAGGTTTTTGCGTACCGGCATTTTTAAACGGCTGTGGTAAAATGCTGCGGCATAATAAAAAAAGCCGCGCTCCGGCGGCATTTTAACGCAAAGAGAAACAGCGCTTGCAGGGGATTAGTGCAAGCGCCGCTCTCTAGGAAAGCTGTTTATGATGAATTTGATGGGAAGGGTTTAGCAAGTTCTCACTTGCTATGGCTTTATTATACAAAATATATTTGACATAAAAAGGGCAAGAATTTGAACAGTTTGTGAACATATAAAAATTTTTAATCATTCGTCATTTATAATAAGTTTAATATTTTTTATTATTTTTTTGATGCAGTTTTGGAAGCGGCTGTTTTCTTTTTATCCTTCACGCCGCAGTAAATAAAGGCGGCAAGCGCAATTAAAAAGAATATCAAACTTGTTGCCTGCGCTGATTTTAAGCCGAACAGGAACGGTTCCACGTAGTCGCCGCGCAGCATTTCCAGCCCAAAGCGCACGGCTGAATACAGCATAACATACAGGCACATAACCTGCCCTCTGGCGTGGCCGCAGGCGCGGAAGATTAATAAAAGGGCAAAAATGACAACGTCCAGCTGGCCTTCCCAAACTTCCGCAGGCCAAAGCGGCTGGCTGCCGTAGGTTTTGTGTGCCAGTGTGCCAACGGGGTACAAAATGCCGAAGTTGCCGCCGGTAGGGGTGCCGAAGGCATCGCCGTTCAGCAGGTTTGCCATGCGCCCAACTGCCTGCCCTATAAGAATGGAGGGCGTAACGATATCGGCAAAGGCAACCCAGTCGATATTATGGCGTTTGCAGTACCAAATGCCGGTAAGCACGCCTGCAATAATGCCGCCCTGCACTGCCATGCCGCCCTGCCATACAAAGGGAATTTCCAGCAGGTGGTGCTGGTAGTAATCCCAGTCGAAAAAAAACACATCCCACAGGCGCGCGCCGATAAGCCCGGCAAAGCCGCCGTAAATGCCGATATCAAGAACGTGCTGGTGCCAGCGTCCGTCCTGCTTGGCTAAAAAGTAGGCCACGCCAGTTGCCAGAAAAATGCTCATACATAAAACCAGCCCGTACATACGGATTGGGAAATCGCCGATGTAAAAAAGATATTGTTGCATAGTTACCTCCTGCTTATAATAAAAGCGTTGTTATTATTGTAGCACATGTATAAATAAATGGCTATGGAGAAATTCCTACAAAAAAAGTATGGAATTAATTTGGAAGCTGTGTTATAATGATAACGCAATTAAAGCAAATCCTGAAGAAAGAAGGTAAATTAAGTGTTAAAAATAGAGCATTTGTCCGTGGCTGTACGCGGGCGTAAAATACTTAACGATATTAATCTGCATATTAAACCCGGCGAAGTCCATGTGCTGTTCGGGCCTAACGGCACCGGCAAATCCACCCTTATTGGTGCGATTATGGGCTTTAACCGTTACGAAATTTTAGAAGGCAAAATTTATTTTAAAGGGCAGGACATTACAGATATGAGCTGCGACGAAAGGGCAAGGCTCGGCGTTGGCGTAATGATTCAGCGTCCGCCGACGATACGCGGGCTTTCGCTGCGCAAAATGGTGGAAATTTGCGGCGCAACCAGTGAAGAAGCCGAAACCATGGCTAAATGGATGGGGCTGGATAATTTCCTCGACCGCAGCGTTAACGACGGTTTCAGCGGCGGCGAGTTAAAACGCTGCGAGCTTTTGCAGCTGATGGCGCAGAACCCCGACCTGCTTTTGCTGGATGAACCGGAAAGCGGTGTTGACCTGGAAAACATTGCCCTTGTTGGCAAAGCCGTAAACTATATTCTGCATACCGAACCGTGCGGCGGCGCTGGTTGTGATAAGCCGTGCTGCATTAAAAACCAGGGCTGGGAAAACTGCAATCCGCTGGAAAGCAAACGCAGCGGGCTGATTATTACCCATTCCGGCCATATTTTAAAATATGTGCCTGCCAGCCATGCGCATATTCTTTATGAAGGAAAAATGACCTGTGCCTGCGGTGACCCGCTGGACGTACTGAACTGCATTGGGCAGGCAGGTTATGAAACCTGTGTTAAACGCGGCAAATGCGAGGTGAAAAAATAATGGATAATAAAAAACTTACTGCTGCACTTGAGAAAAAAGCCGTTTACGGCAATGACATAGATTTAAGCTCTTACAGCGACAGCGATAAGGGCAGCCTTAAAAGCGTGGATGACCTTTCGGAAGCAACGCGCGGGCGGCTGGAATACGTTGGCATTGAAACCGGCGCGGCGGAAGAAGAAAGCCGCAGCGCTTCGTTTGTGCAGCTTGATAACAATGCTGTGGAAATTAAAGTAAAAAAACAAACTCCGCTGGAGCTGATGAGCACCGGCAAAGCTGCCGAAAAATATCCGGAGCTGGTGGAAAAATACTGGTGGAAGGCTGTGCAGCCCGATACCGATAAATATACTGCAAGAACCGCCCTTGAAAAAGAGCAGGGTTATTTTATCCGCGTAAAGGCGGGCGAAAAAATTACCACGCCTCTGCAGGCCTGCATGTGCATCAGCCACGACCAGCAGCTGCAGCATGTACACAATGTTATTATTGTTGAGGACGGCGCAGAGCTGAGCATTATTTCCGGCTGTACGTCGGCACATGAAGTTGAAAACGGCATGCATATCGGCATCAGCGAAATGTATATCGGCAAAAACGCCAAGCTGAGCTTTACCATGATTCACAGCTGGGGCGAGAACGTTGTGGTGCGTCCGCGTACTGTTGCCATGGTGGAAGAAGGCGGCCGGTATATCTCCAACTATGTTTTAATTGAAAAAGCAAAGGATGTGCAGATGTACCCGACCGTAAACTTAAACGGCAAAAACGCCGTTGCACGTTTGAACTCCATTTTAGTTGCGCCGGAAGGCTCGCACCTTGATATAGGCGGCAGGGTTGTGCTTAACGCGGACGGCTGCCGTGCCGAATCTATTACCCGCACCATTTCTACCGGCGGCGAAGTTATTAACCGCGGCTGCATGATTGGCAAAGTTGAAGGCGTGCGCGCTCATCTGGAATGCGACGGTCTGATGCTGAGCAATAAAGGTTATATTCTGGCAATTCCGGAGCTTGACGCACAGACCGGCAACGCCGAAATGAGCCACGAAGCTGCCGTTGGCCGCATTAACCCCGAAGAAATTGAGTACCTTATGGCGCGCGGCATGAGCGAGGACGATGCTACGGCAACCATTGTGCGGGGCTTCCTGAACGTTAATATTGAAGGATTGCCTGACAGCCTTGCCAAAAAAATTCATACCACGCTGGACAGCTTTAAATATAACAAAGGAATGTAACAATACTTACAATGAAAACTATTGTCCTTCTGGCGTGAAAGTGTTATAATTTGTTTAAGCAAAGAGGCTTGCGTTTTAATGCGCAGGCCTCTTTTTTATTTTAATTTTTGTTTGAGGGGATGTGTTTTTATGAGAAAGGAAACTGCTTTAAAACAGGCTCAGCCGGGTTTTATGAAACGCTTTGGGTTTTATATTGCGCTTGCTGTTCTGGCTGTTATTGTGCTTCTTCCCACGCCGGAAGGCCTGTCGGTAGCAGGGCACAGGATGATTGGGGTTATGGTGTTTTCTGTAATTGTCTGGGCAACAACGGCTATTTCGTATCCTGTAAGTGCGGGCGTGATAATGGTTTTAATTGCCCTTCTGGTTGGCTTTGCGCCTAACGAGGCAACAGGCAGGCTGTACGGCACAAGTGCCGGGCTCGGAATGGCGCTGAAAGGGCTTTCGTCAACGGCCTTCTGCCTTGTAGCGGCAGCTATGTTTCTGGCGGCAGCAATGACCAAAACCGGGCTTGATAAACGTATTGCCCTGATGATACTTTCCAAAGTAGGGGCCAAAGCAAACCGCGTTTTGCTGGGCGTTATTTTATGCGGCTTTATTTTAAGCTTTTTTGTGCCGAGCACAACGGCGCGCGTTGCCTGCCTTGTCCCCATTGTTATGGGCATGATTAAAGCCTTCGGCGTACCGCTGAAAAGCCGTTTTGCAGGCATGCTGATGATTACCGTGGCGCAGGTTGACAGCGTATGGAATGTTGGTATAAAAACCGCGGCGGCGCAGAACATGGTTGCGGTAAACTTCATCAGCCAGACGCTTGGCGTTGATATTTCGTGGCTGGACTGGTTTATTGCCGCGGCTCCGTTTGCCGTGCTGATGTCGGCCGCGCTTTATAAGCTGATGCTGCACATTATGCCGCCCGAAATTGATGAAATTGCCGGCGGGCAGGCTACGGTAACACGCCTGCTGAAAGAAATGGGCAAAATAAGTGCCGACGAATTAAAGCTTTTGGTAATTTCGCTGTGTCTGCTGTTTTTCTGGACTACCGAAAAAGTTTTGCACAGCATAGATACTTCCACCAGTACCATGGTGGCGATAACACTTTTAATGCTGCCTAAAATCGGCGTAATGCACTGGAACGAAACTGTAAATAAAATTAACTGGGGCACGGTTGTACTGTTCGGCGTGGGCATTTCGCTCGGCAGCGCGCTGCTTTCCACAAAAGCTGCAACCTGGCTTGCCAACCAGATAGTTTCCATCTTTGCGCTGGAAAGTTCCACCACTTTAATGGTGCTGGCTATAATGACCGTTTTCCTTATCGTAATCCACATGGGCTTTGCCAGTGCCACCGGCCTTGCATCGGCCATTATACCGATAATAATTTCCGTACTGCAGCAGCTTAAAACGCCAGGCGTTAACGTTGTAGGCATGACGATGATTTTGCAGTACGTTGTAAGCTTCGGCTTTATACTGCCTGTAAATGCACCGCAGAACATGATTGCTTACGGCACCGATACTTTTGAAGTAAACGATTTTGTAAAATCCGGCATACCGCTTACGCTTATAGCCTTTGCGCTGATAATGCTTTTAGGAGCGACATACTGGAAATGGATGGGTTTGGTGTAAAACGCGGCAGCATTACATGCCTTATCTCGCGAAATTAGTGAAGCTGTTAAATAAAACTGAATAATAAAACTAAAATCTCCGGGCTGTCATTTTGCTTTCCGGAGATTTTGCTTATTTATTTAAGTTTTCTGTTTTATAAGTATTATAACCTTCGTAGTTATAGCTGGCGTCGATACCTTTCATATAAACGTCGCGGTCATTAATTTTATCCGTCAGGGCAGATTTTAACAGCAGTTTTATTTCGGTATCTTTTATTGGGCTGCGTTCCATGGCGAGCAAATAATCTTCTTTGTCAATTTTGCTCCAGTCAATTACAAGATGCAGCTCTGTTTTTAAAATATGGTCCAGCCATATCCGCGTGCTGCGCCCATTGCCTTCGCGGAAGGGATGGGCAACATTCATTTCCACATATTTGGCGATAATTTCATCAAAAGTATTTTGCGGCATTTTGCTGATGCTTTCAAGTGCATCCGAAAGGTACAGCGCCGGTACAAAACGGAAGCTGCCTTTGGCAATATTTACTGTGCGTATCTGCCCTGCAAAATCGTAAATATCTTCAAACAAAAATTTGTGAATAGCCGCAAGCGCAGAAAAGGAACCTGCTTCAAGGCCGTTTAAAAAGCCGGTTTCAAAAAGCAGCAGCGCTTTGCGTTTGGTAATTTTTTCTTCTTCGTTTGCAAGCTGTAAGGAATTGGAAATGCAGAGTTTATTTTCAAGAGTCATTGTAGTTCTCCGTAGTTTATTTTTGTTTCTATTATAAAACGGCGTACGGCTAAAAGTAAATAAAAATTGCAGCTGATAATAAGCAGCACGGAGAAATAAAGTCACAAATTTTTCACAAATAAAAACAGAATTTGTGGGAAAAGTTTCTGCACTGGCGAATATCAATTACCCGGAAAGGGGTGCAGCGGTGCAGCAGTACAGGTGGAAAGCGGTAGATTCTTCCGGCGTGAGCCGCAGCGGGGTTTACAGTGCTGCCAGCGAATTTGAGGCGGCGGCTTTTGTGCGTAGTAATTATGGTTATTTAACCCTTTTACAGGCGGAAAAGCCAGCAAGTGCCATGGCAAAAAAGCAGGGGCTGTTTAAGTTTAGCAAAACTAAAAACAGTTTAACTGATGAAGAAAAAACGGTGTTTTTCAGCCAGCTGGCGCTGATGCTTAACAGCGGGCTGCCGCTTTTAAAGTCGCTTGGCGTATTGGCAGAGCGCCTGCCGCCAAAGACGGCGCAGCTTTGCCTTGGCATTGAGCGCGATTTAAAAATGGGCACGAGTTTTGCAGGCTGCATAAAAAACAGGCAGGAGGTGTGGGGTGCACTGCCTGCAGCGGTGGCCGAAGCAGGTGAAAACGGCGGCATTTTATGCGAAATGCTGGAAGAACTGGCAGAATATTATAAATTGCAGGTGCAGATGAAGCGTTTTCTTAAAAATATATCTTTGTATCCGCTCTTTCTTTTTTCAGCTTCACTGGCAACGGCAGTTTTATTTATTGTGCAGGTTCTGCCGCTGTTTAAAGATTTGTATGCTTCGATGAATGCACAGCTTCCGCCGTATTTAAAGCTGCTTTTTGCCGTGCAGGAATTTTTAGCCGCCAATATGCCGGCAGCGTGCGTATTGCTGTCAATAATTTTAGTAATTGCGGCGGCGCAGCGAAAGCGGCTGCTTGAACTTGTATTTAAAATACCGTTTTTTAAAGCGCAAAAAGAACTGTATCTGGAAATTCGCTTTAACAAAGTGCTGGCTCTGCTTCTGCACGGCGGCATATCTCTGCCGCAGGCGGCTCAGATTGCAGGTTCGGCGTTGGGGGATGCCGGGCTGTGCCGCAGGGCGGAAGTTTTTGCCGCTGACGTGCTGCGCGGCGTTAACCAGGCAGAGGCGGCATTAAAGGCAAAACCGTTATTTGGCAGTTTAAGTGCGGAATTTATCGGCGTGGGGGCCGAAACGGGACGCCTGCCGGAAATGTTAATGCGAGCCGCAGAAATTTTGCAGTACCGTTTTGACGATACGCTGAAAAATTTAAAAACAGTGCTGGAGCCGCTCCTTTTAACAGTGGCGGCCGGAGTTGTTTCGGCGGTTATTCTGGCTGTGGCTGCACCAATGTTTTCCTTATCGGGCGCGCTGCCCGGATTTTGATTATGGAAGGGGTTATAATTTGCTAAAAAAATTACGCGGCAATGCCGGGTTTACTTTATTGGAAGTTTTGGCGGTGGTGGCTTTATTAGGCGTTTTGGGCGCAATGCTTTTGCCGTCGCTTGACAGCGCAGCCGGACGCGCTAAAAATGCCCGCCTTGAAAGCGACCTGGCAACAATTGATAACGCCATTTTGCTTTATAAAATGGATAAGGGCACCTGCCCGAGCGCTTTAAGCGACCTGGTGGATGAATACATTGCCAAAGGCAAGAAGTTTGAGGATGCCACCGGAACGGAGCTGATGTACACGCCTTCCGGCGACAAGCTGACCTATACTTTGAAAGGCAAAAATGCGGACGGTGAATCGGTAACATCCGATGGCAGCAGTGACGCTGAAGAATAAGGGCTTCGGGCTGGCAGAGTTTTTGGCAGCGGCAGGGCTTACGGCAATGGCTGCTGCTTTTTTGGTGCCAGCTTACGGCGGTGTGCAGAAGTATCTGCTAAAAATGGAGGCAGAACGCGCTGCCCAATGCCTTGCCGGTGATATTGCAGCTTTGCAGCAGTATTCTTTTTACGATATGAGCGGCAAAAGCCGTTTGGAAATGGATGCCGATAAAAGCGGTTACCGCATTTATTACGGCGGCAAACTTTCCGTTTTAAGAAAGTTTGAAAATGGGTTATATTTTGACCAGCATTTTAACGCGCTGAAATTTTCCGGCGAAGGAGCGCCTTCGGCAGCCAATAATTATATTATTAAATGCCGCCAGGATAAAACTATCAGCAAATGGCTGCAGGTACAGCCTGTTACCGGAAGGGTTGTGTTTAAATGAAGGGCGGCAAAGGCTATTTGCTGGCGGAAGTTTTAGTGTGCCTGTTAGCGGCAGTAATCATCTGCGTAAGCGCGGTTGGCGCTTATACAAGCGGCATAAAGTTAATGGTGCAGCGCAACGCGGCGGCAGATGCGTTTAATGCAGCCGCTGGCGCTTATGACGAAACGGCTTTGCAGCAGGCAGGGCTTGCTGTTGAAAAAACTGAGTTTTACTGCCCCGGCCTTACAGGGCCATTTTATTATGTAACGGTTAAAAACAGCAGCGGGAAAATACTGGCAAGCGTGGTAACCGGCGGTGAATAACAAGGGTTATTTACTTGCGGAAACCTGTGCGGCACTTGCCGCTGCCGGTATTTGCGCCGTTATTTTTTATAACGGGCTTTCTGCCTTTGCTGCTTCGTGGCAAAATTTAAAAAGCGACTTGCTTTTATACCGTGCCGCTCGTTACAGCCAGAGTTTTATTGAACACGAACTGCTTTTAAACAGCAGCAGGTTAAAAATAACAACGGGCAGCAATGATAAAATTGTTTGCACCGAAGTGTACGGAAACAGGCAGGTAACGTTTTACCGCAGCGGCGGCGCGCTGGCACGCGAAATTAAATATAATTCCACGCGCGGCGTAAACCCGCTTTCGCTGGCAGAGGTTACTTTGCAGTCCATAAAAGCGGAGCAGCTTGCCGCAGATAAAATTAAGGTAACTTTGGAATTTAAAGATAATGCAAGCGGGCGCAGTAAAAAATTTACGGAAGTTTATGTTTTGGCAAATGGCGGTTTTTAATAAAATTTTGAAAGATTGCCGCGGCGGCATAGGCACAGCAGTGCTGGCAGGTATTTTGTGCGCGGCTGTATGCCTGCATGCGGCGGCGTACTGGGTGCGCCAGGAAGCGGAAGAAAATAGCAGGCGTATTTTGCGCCGTCAGCTGCAATTTGCCGTGCAGGCACTTGCAAAAGCCGGGTTTGAAAACGGCAGGCTGCCGGAAGGCGGAATAAATTTGCCGCCGCAGAAGCTGCAGCCCGGCAATTACACGCTTAAAGCAGGAATATTTGAAGAAAACACTTCCGGCGGCATAAAAAAATACACTGTACAGGCAGAAGCAGGAGGCGAAGCTTTTGCTTTGCAGCAGCTTAAAATAGCTTTGCCACAGCAAATTGCGGAACTTGGTAAACGTTATACGCTTGCCGCCGGTAAAAGTTTGCAGGGCGCGGAAAATTTGCCGGAAGGCATTGCTTATGCCGGTGAACTTGGTGAAATTTTACAAAGCCTTGATGTGAAAAATTTTGCCGCGTTTAAGGAAATGGATTTTCCTTCCAAAAGCACATTTGAAGAATACGGGCTTGGCGGCGCACTGTATTATGATGACGGCAATTACAGCAAAAGCATTGCGTCAAGCTCCAAAAACATCAAAGGCGAAGGCGTGCTTGTTTCCAAAATGAGCATTTTTATTGCTGACGGTACCAAAATGCCTGATTTTTGCGTTATTATCAGCGACGGGCAGATTGAAATAGGCAAAAATGCCGTGCTCGGCAAAGCGCTGCTGCTTTCAAAATACGATATTACCGTTAAAAGCGGCGCTTCCGTAAACGGCATTGCCCTTTGCGACGGCAGACTGATTGTTGAAGACGGAGTAACGTTTACGCGTGATGAAAGCGTTTTGCAGCCTTTTGTAACGGCATACCGCTTAAAACAGCAATAAAAAATCCGCACCCGGATGAGTGCGGAATAAGTTTTGAGATAAAATTTAATGGCGCAATGGCGGCTCTTACGGCAGCACAAGCTGCGGCATAAAGTTCTGCGTATCGCAGCTTACAAGCTTGTAAGTTACACCGCGGGTTTCGCCTTCAAAAATATTGCCTGCGTCCTGCCCGTGGATATGCCCGAAAACGCAGTGCTTAACGCCGTATTTGGCAAAAAGTTCCGTAAATATGGTTTCTTCGTCTGCTTTATACAGCGGCGGGTAATGCAGGGCGGCAACAAATTTGTTAAAGCCTGCATTTTTGGCGGCGGCAAGCGAATTTTCCAGCCTTATGCCTTCGCGCAGGTAAATATGCCTGTCGTCATCCGTAAACGCTTCCGACGACGGCAGAATCCAGCCGCGCGAACCGCAGACGGCAACATCGCCCCAGGCAAAAAAGTTGTTCTGTAAAAACATAAATTTGCCTTCCGTGGCCTGCTTCATTTTTTTCAGCGAAGTCCACCAGTAATCGTGGTTGCCGCGCAGAATTATTTTCTGACCCGGCAGGGCGGCAATGCGGTTTAAATCCTGCATGGCAGCCTCAAGCGACATGGCCCACGAGGTGTCGCCGCAGATAATTACGGTATCCGTTTCTGTAATTTTAGTCAGCCAGTTACGGCGTATTTTTTCAAAATGGTTTTCCCAGTTCGGGCTGAAAACCTCCATTGGTTTGGCAGGCGGTTCGCCCGATAAATGAAAGTCACCGATAGCAAAAAGGCTCATGCTGTCTCCTTCTTATGTAAAATCTTCTTTGATTGTATCATATTTTTTACACTTTGGCGATATTAATGCAGGTGCAGGGTATTTATAATTGACTTTAAATCCTGTAAGCTATATAATTTTAAGGGTATTATCTATAAATAGCTTTATTTGCGAGGTTGAAAAATATGATTCAGGAAAAGTATAATCCCCATGAGATTGAAGCCAAATGGCAAGCTTATTGGGAAGAACACAAAACTTTTAAAACAGAGATGGACAGCAGCCGCCCGAAATCTTATGTGCTGGAAATGTTCCCGTATCCTTCCGGCAATCTGCATATGGGCCATGTCCGCAACTATTCCATCGGCGACGTTGTAGCCCGTTTCCGTACCATGAACGGTTTTAACGTGCTGCACCCCATGGGTTGGGATTCCTTCGGCATGCCGGCAGAAAACGCCGCTATTAAACACGGCATTCCGCCGAAAAAATGGACGATGGAAAACATTGCCAATATGACGCGCCAGCAGAAACGCCTCGGCCTTTCTTACGACTGGGACCGCGAAGTAACTACCTGCAAACCCGATTATTATAAATGGACCCAATGGTTCTTTGAACTGTTCTACAAACGCGGCCTGGCTGTTAAAAAGAAATCGGCCGTTAACTGGTGCAACACCTGCAACACCGTACTTGCCAACGAACAGGTTATTGACGGCAAATGCTGGCGCTGCGACCACGAGGTAGTAAAAAAAGACCTGGAACAGTGGTTCTTTAAAATTACCGATTACGCAGACGAGCTTTTAAAAGACCTTGACCTGCTGGAAGGCTGGCCGGAACGCGTTAAAACCATGCAGCGCAACTGGATTGGCCGCAGCGAAGGTTTGGAATTCAGCTTTGATTTTCCGGAAATCGGCGAACGCATTCCTGTTTACACCACCCGCCCGGATACGATTTACGGCGTTACCTATGTTGTACTCGCCGCAGAGCATCCGCTGGTTGAAAAACTGTGCGCAAACAACCCGAAAGCCGAAGAAATTAAAGCTTTCTGCGACCGTGTAAGAAACCAGTCCGATATTGAACGTACTTCCAGCGAATCTGAAAAAGAGGGCCTGTTTACCGGCTGCTACTGCATCCATCCGCTTACCGGCAAAAAAGTGCAAGTTTGGATTACCAACTATGTACTTTACGATTACGGTACCGGCGCTGTTATGGGCGTACCTACCCATGATGCCCGCGACTGGATGTTTGCGGATAAATACGGCCTTGAGAAAATTGTTGTAATTAACCCCAAGGATAAAGAGCTTAAATTAGAAGATATGACCGACGCCTATGAAGAAAAGGAAGGCGTGCTTGTTAATTCCGGCGAGTTCAGCGGTATGGAGCTGCATGCCGGTATGGAAGCAATTAAAGACAAAATTGAAGCAATGGGCATCGGTAAACGCCGTGTAAATTACCGCCTGCGCGACTGGTTAATCAGCCGCCAGCGTTACTGGGGCGCGCCGATTCCGGTTATTTACTGCCCGGACTGCGGCGAAGTGCTTGTGCCGGAAGACCAGCTGCCGGTTATGCTGCCGGAAGATGTTAAATTTGACGCCGGTGCAGTATCCCCGCTGGCAACTTCTGAAAGCTTCGTAAACTGCACCTGCCCGAAATGCGGCAAGCCTGCAAGACGCGAAACCGATACCATGGACACCTTCCTGTGCTCCTCCTGGTATTACCTGCGCTATACCGACCCGAAAAACGATAAAGCACCGTTTGCGAAAGACAAAGTAAATTACTGGTCCCCTGTTGACCAGTATATCGGCGGTATCGAACATGCAATTCTGCATCTCTTGTATTCCCGCTTCTTTATGAAAGTTCTGCATGACGCAGGCCTTGTAGATTATAAAGAGCCGTTTACCAACCTCCTGACTCAGGGCATGGTTATTAAAGACGGCGCCAAAATGAGTAAATCTCTCGGCAACGTTGTTTCGCCGGAAGAAATTATCGGCAAATACGGCGCAGATACGGCAAGGCTGTTTATTATGTTTGCCGCACCGCCCGAAAGAGAACTTGAGTGGAGCGACCAGGGTGTTGAAGGCTCCTTCCGCTTCCTGGGCAGGGTATGGCGTATAGTTTACCATTACCAGGATGTGCTGGCAGAAAAAGTTACGCAGTATAACCCGGCAGAACTGAGCGAAGCAGGCAAAGAACTGCGCCGCATGCTGCATACCAGCATTAAAAAGGTAACGGATGACATTGAGCAGCGCTTTAACTTTAACACAGCCATCAGTGCCATGATGGAACTGGTTAATGCCTTGTATGCCTATAAAGAAGCAGAAAAAACTCCGCATGCCGGTCTTATTTACGAAGTTGTTTCCAACCTGCTGAAATTGCTCTCTCCGTTCGTTCCGCATATTACGGAAGAACTGTGGCACGGCGTAATTTCTGAAAAAGGCAGCATCCACGAAGAAAAATGGCCGAAATATGATGAAGCAGCCATGAAAGTGGATAATATTGAAATTGCTTTGCAGGTTAACGGCAAACTTAAAGGACGCCTCGTTGTTCCTGCCGCTGCCACTAAAGACGAGCTGGAAAAACTTGCCCTTGCCGAACCGCATATTGCAGAAACTGTTGACACCTCTAAAATTGTTAAAGTTGTCTGCGTACCGGGCCGTCTGGTTAATATCGTTGTAAAACCGTAACAGGTTAAATTTATAAAAACTCCTTGGATTTAATCCGGGGAGTTTTTATTTTGTCAGGAGTTGAACAGATGGCACAACTGAATAAAAAAATAATGGCCGTTGCCGTGGCAGTGGTTTTTTGTTTGTTGGCTGCTTTTTGGCCGCATGAGCGTGAAACTGATGTTTTAAAAATTGAACAGCAGGCCGTAGATACAGCAAGCGAAAAAGAAGAAGCGAAAATAACGGTTTATGTAAGCGGCGCTGTGGCAAACCCGGGACTGCACGAAATTGCGCCCGGAAGCAGAGCCGTGGAAGCCATTGCCGCCGCAGGCGGAATGACGGAAGAAGCGAATAAGGACAAAGTTAACCTTGCAAAAATCTGCAAGGACGGTATGCAGGTTAATGTGCCCCGCCTGAGCGCAAAAGAACGGCGCAGGCTTGCCGCTGCAAATACATATGCAAGCGGTGCGGAAGCGGCAGAACAGGGCAGTGCTTTTTACAATGCTGCGCAGGAAAGCGAAACAGCTTTAACGGGCAAGGTACATTTAAATACTGCCACGGCAGAAGAACTGGAAACACTGCCGGGCGTTGGCGAGGTAACGGCGCAGCGCATTGTGGAATACCGCTCTGCCCACGGCTTTGCCAGAATTGAGGACCTTATGAACGTAAAGGGCATAGGGCAGGCAAAGTTTAAGAAAATGCAGCCCTGGCTTGATTTATGAAAACATGGTTTTCGTCAGCAGCCGCGCTTTTTGCAGCCGGTGATTACGCCGGTATTTTAATGCCGCAGTATTTTAGTGTTTATGCCGCTCTGGCAGTAGTTTTTGCCGTGCTTATGGCAGCGGCGGCAAAATTTAAGCCGCAAACTTACGGCGCGGCCATATTAGCCCTTATATTTTTTACCTTGTGCGGCATGGCGGCAGGCAGTAAGGCTATGCAGCCGCACACTGCGGATATTAAAAATTATATCGGGCAAAAGGTAACGGTGTACGGTAATGTCGATTTGCTAACGCTGAAAAAACAGGAAAAAGGCACCGGGTTTATACTTGAGTGTACTGCGCTGCAAACAGGCAGCGGTAATTTGCATAAAGCACGCGGCAAGATACGCGTGTTTGTGCAGAATGCCAAAGTTAAAGATTTTACGGCCGGCAGCGCTGCCGTTACCGGCACATTAAAAAGCCTCAACAGTTTTGCCAATCCTGGCAGCTTTAACAGCGAAAACTGGAATTTACAGCAGGGCTTACAGGCCAGAATCTCTGTAAAACAGGCGGCTTTGCAGCTTATGGGCGAAGCTGATATCAGCGATAAATTCTTTTTATTTGCACTGGGGCTGCGGCAGAAAATAACAGATACGGTTGACGGCGAAGCAGGGGCAGTGCTGTGCGGCATGGCGCTTGGCGGTTATGACGGTTTAAGCGAAGCAACGCGCGAAGCGTTTTCCGTAACCGGCCTTGCCCATATATTATCGGTATCGGGTACACACATGGCACTGGTGGCAGGCTTTTTAATTTTAATTATCGGCAGGCGCGGCAAAGCACAGATAATAACGGTGCTGCTTTTGCTATTTTTGTATGCGCTGTTATGCGGCGGCAGCGCACCGGTGTGGCGGTCGTTCATTATGAGTGCGGTTGCACTTGCCGGTGCCGGTACTTACAAAAAGGCACAAAGCGGCAATATTTTTTGCGCGGCGGCAGTGCTGCTTTTAATATATAACCCTTTGTGGCTGCTGGACGTTGGCTTTCAGCTTTCGTTTGCGGCAACCGGCGGGCTGATATTTATTTATCCGCAGCTTAAAGAGCGGCTGCAATTTTTAAAACCTTTGCTTGTGCGCGAAGGTTTTGCCATTACGCTTGCGGCACAGCTTGCCTCCCTGCCGCTTTTATTATGGCATTTTAACCAGCTTTCGCTTGTAACCTTTGCCGCTAATATCCTGCTTGTGCCTGCTATGGAAATTTTGGTAATAGCCGCACTTGCCGGGCTGTGCCTGCCTTTTGCCGGTACGTATTTAATTTACGCTGCCGGAATTTTTATGCAGCCGCTGCTTAACGCCGTCAGTTTCCTTGCGGCGCTGCCTGCGGCGGCAGTTAATGTTCCGCATCTGCCTGCGGCGTGCTTTGTGCTGTATTACATAATGCTTGCCGCACTGTTTAATAGTAACTGGTTCAGCAAAACGGAGCGCAGGTACACAGCCGCAATTTGTTCGGTCGGCATAACTATTTTGGCGGCATACAAAATTTTTACGCCGCAGCCGTTTACTGTGCATTTTATGGACGTGGGGCAGGGTGACGCCGCTTTGGTGCAGACAACGGACGGGCATAATATTATTGTGGACTGCGGCGGTTTACAGGGAAACTTTGATACCGGCAGCCGCATTATTGTGCCGTATCTGCGTTATCTCGGCGTGGAACAGATCGACCTTTTGGCGCTGAGCCACGGGCACCACGACCACGCCGGGGGAGCGGCAGGGCTTGCGAGCCTTGTAAAAGTTAATAAGCTGCTGCTGCCGCAGGAAAAACCTTCGGAAGATGTACAAAAACTGCTGCACTATATTAAGCCGCAAAATATTATTGAAGCGGCGGAGGGCAGTGTATATACGCTTGGTAAATGCCGCATTGAAGTTCTGGCGTCAGGAAAATCCGAAGGCGGAGGCAACGAAAGCAGCGTAATTATGCGCATAACTGAACCCGCAGGCAGCATTTTGTTTACCGGCGACGCCGATGAAAACATAGAACTTGCGGCAGCTGCCAAAATAAAACCGGCCGATGTTTTAAAAGTTGCCCATCACGGCAGCAATTATTCTTCGTCGCCGCTGTTTTTAAAACAGGCCAAGCCGCGGCTTGCGGTAATTTCCGTTGGTGCGGATAACCGTTACGGGCACCCGGGGCGTGATGCCGTGCAGCGTTTGCAGGCCGCCGGGGCCAAAGTGCTGCGCACCGATAAACTGGGCGCGGTAAAAGTATGTTTTGACGAAGGCCGCCTGCAATGGTATAGTTATAGATACGACAAAGAATTTTTTTAAGGTGATTTTATGGAACTGGCACCGGAAAAACTAATAGAAATGCTGGAAAAAGGCGAAAGCCTGCCCAACGTTATTTTAATGTACGGCGAAGAAAACTATTACCGCAGCAAAGCCGCAGCCTGCATAAAAAAATATGTTTTTGGCAGCGCGGCAGATGAAGATATGGAAATCAGCGTTTTCGACCGCGATACGGATTTAAAAAGGCTTAATGCCGCCGTTAACTCTTATCCGTTCTTTGGCGGCAGCAGCCTCGTCATCATCAGCGACGATAAAATTTTTGCCGCCGAAAAAAAACAGAAAGAAAATCTGGAAGCAATTTTGGCAAACATACCGGAGTTCTGCCATGTGTTTATCAGCGTAAGCAAAATAGACAAGCGCGGCCGCCTTTATAAAATGCTGGCGGCAGAAGGGGCTGCCTGCGAATGTAAACCGCTGAAGCCATATCAGCTTAAGCCGTGGCTTGATGCCGAAGCCAAAAAACGCGGCTGCCGTTTTGAATATGATGCGGAACAGACGGTAATGGAATATCTTTCAGCGGCCGATACCGCACCGCTGCTTTTACTTGAGCAGGAAATAGAAAAGCTGTACGTTTACGGCGGCAAACGGCGCATCTGGACAAAAGCCGATGTTGAAGCTGTATTTTCTTCCCTGCCTGAAGTTTCGCGCTTTGCGCTTTTAAACGCCATTGCCCAAAAGAACCTGCACGAAGCGCTGGAGCTTTTGCAGAACGAAAAGAAACACGGCGGCAGCGCGATAGCCGTCAGCGGCTTGATTGCCTTTCAGGTACGCCGTCTGGCGCAGGTTAAAGAGCTGGCGGCGCAGGGCATGAATCAGCAAATGGCGGCTTCCGCTTTAAAAATGTCGCCCTATGCCGTAAAAAAATTAATGGAGCAGTGCCGCAATTTTACTGCGCAAAGCTTATCGGAATTTATGCTGGCGCTGGCAGATTTTAACGCCAATATCCGCTACGGCGGCAGGCAGTTTGAAATGCTGGAGGAAATACTCATCCGCTTTTTGGGCAAGCGTTAAAATTTTTACAAAACCGGAAAGATTTTACTGGACGCGGCGAAAATTATTTGTTATAATACAAACGTGGTCAATGGAGACCCTGCTATTTGTATGCCCAAGTAGCAGGGTCTTTTGTATTTTATTTTTGTTTTAATTATTTTAATTAAATGAAAGGAGCGCGGCGCAAAGCCGCAGGTGACCGAAATGATGAACCCCGATATGCTTTATGTTATCAGCCCCGAAGAACAGAACAGAGAAACACTGACCGAGATTTTAACAGCGCACCCGGAAATTAAATTCGTTTCCTTTATGGGTGTGGATTTTGCAGGCAACGATACCGACGAAAAAGTGCCTATCAGCCTGTTTTTGAAAGATATTGACGGCTTTCTGGAAGGCATGGCTGCCCAGACCGACGGCAGCTCCGTTGTGCTTACCGGTATTGCTACTTTAAATAACGCCCGCGTTGATATGAAAATCGACAGCAGCGTAAACTGGTATATTGACTATAACTACGAACATTTCGATTCCGCCACCGGCAGAATGGTTGGCACGCTGCGTATTCCGTGCTTCCTTGTACACAACAACGTACGCGTTGACTCCCGCTCTATTCTGCACGATACGCTGGATTATGTTGAAAAAGAACTGCTGGAGCTCTTTAAAAAGTATCCGCAGGTTGCAGGTTTGGAACATATCAGCGGTGAAGACATTGAAAAAATTATTTTCACCTGCGCAACCGAACTGGAATTCTGGGTAAAATCCCCGCGTGAAGATGCTCCGATTGAAGCATTAAGCTCCTCGCAGATGATGCAGGAACAATACTGGCAGCGCTGCCGCGGCAACGTGCGCACCGCGCTGGAACAAACCGTGGAAATGCTGGAAGCCTACGGCCTTGGGCCGGAAATGGGCCATAAAGAATGCGGCGGCGTACGCGGGCAGATTGACGACAACGGCCATATGACCCACGTTATGGAACAGCTGGAAGTAGACTGGAAATACAGCTACGGCGTACAAACTGCCGATAACGAACTTCTGGCGCGCATTATCGTTAAAGAAATTTTCCGCCTGAACGGCCTTGAAGTTTCCTTCCAGGCAAAACCCGTTCCGGGCGTTGCCGGTAGCGGCGAACATACCCACGTTGGCATTGCCGCCAAAATGAAAAACGGCAAAGTTGTTAACCTGTTTGCACCGAAAGATATGCACACCGAATTCCTCTCTGCCGTTGGTTACGGTTCCATGATGGGGCTTTTGAAAAACTACGAAGTAATCAACCCCTTCATTTCTTCCACTATCGACTCTCTGAACCGTTTGAAACCCGGCTTTGAAGCACCTGTCTGCATTGTAACTTCGCTCGGCCTCAGCCCGGAAGTTCCTTCCCGTAACCGTACCATTCTGGCAGGCTTAATCCGCGATATCGACAGCCCGATGGCAACCCGTATTGAAATGCGTTCCCCGAACCCGTATACCAATACCTACCTTGCCATTGCAGCTTTCTACATCTCCATGCTGGACGGCATTAAAGCCTGCGTTGAATCCGGCAAAACACTTAAGGAAATGGAAAACGAGCTGTCCAAAAAAGCGGGCGACGAAGGCTTCTACCTTGAAAAAGACAGAGAATACCGCAGTGAGCATGACGTATTTGAAGACTACAACGAAGAAGAACGCGCCCACCTGTTTGGCAAACCGCCCGCAACCGTTTGGGAAAACATGTGCGCCATTAAAAACTATCCTGAAAAAATTGCCGTGCTTACCACTGGCAACATTCTTAAAAAAGAATTTATCGAATCCTTTGCCAAAGGCGCTTTAATCCGTTGGCAGACGGAACTTCTGAACAGAATTATTCCTGAATATCATAAGGAAATCTGCCTGATGAAAAAACTGCATGACGACGATAACCATACCACGCATGATGCGGCAATGTGGGAAAAAATCGCAGCAATGCGCAACACCATGGCTAAAGACGTTACCGAGCAGCCGAGCCTGTTTACCATGACCCGCGAGGCATTTGCAAGAGGCGACTTTGACGCAGCTTCCAATTTGCAGCTGGAAATGGCAGAAATTATGCAGAAACTGAAAGCTCAGTACAACGAATATCAGCACAACATTATCGACTAATGGCCAAATGAGGGAAGGCTGTTTAAACCCCCGGTACTTTATGTATCGGGGGTTAGTTTATGTATGGTAAAAACATAAATTTGAGTGTTACATAAACAGCACACAAACAATCTCCGAAAATTTATAGATAAATTTTCTGAAATATGGTAAAATGATGGCAAAAGGATGGTGAAGTGTATGAGTGGAGTATTGACGGCAGAAAAAATTGTGCCTATCAGTAATTTTAATAAAGGCGGTGCTGCTAAAATATTTGAAGAAGTGAAAAAAAGCGGCACTAAATATGTTTTTAAAAATAATCTTCCCGAATGTGTTTTGATTTCGCCGGAAAGGTATGACCAGCTTTTGGAGCGTTTGTTTGATATGGAACTTTACATTGAGGCGATGGAAAGAATTAACGCGCCGGAAAGAAAAGTTTATAGCCGGGAAGATGCAATGAAGCTTTTGGGCGTTACCGATAAAGACCTTGAAGATGTTGAGGTGGACATTGAGTAATGGCTTATAAAGTGGAATTTGACAGCAGGGCTATTGATGACTTATCTAAAATTGATACATCTTCTAAAAAAGTAATTTTAAAAACAATCAACAGAGTTGCCGAAAACCCGCTTCCACGTGCAGAGGGCGGGTATGGCTGGCCGCTTGGTAATAAGCACGGCATGAACTTAACCAATCTGCTTAAAATAAAGCTGCGCGGGCTGGGTTACAGAGTTGTATATCAGCTTAAGCGGACAGAAACCACTATGGAAATTATTGTGGTGGGCGTAAGGGCGGATGAAGAAGTATACCGCATGGCTTACGAGCGCTTGCTGAAAAATTAAAATAAATAATTTTGCATTGCCTTGGGTGAAAAATCTGGTGGCACCGTAGACGGGGACATTTCCCCGTCATATTTATTTTTGTGATAATTTTAATAAACATTTATTAAAACCTTAAGAAATGTTTTCTATAAATTACAAAATCACGGAAATTGAAATGAAGCTTTATAAAAGCTGTTATAAAGTTAATAATATAAAAGTTAGTTGCTATACAGTGAGTGCGGTGGATTATTTGAACAATATCAAAATTTGAGTTTTAAATATTATGATGTTATGATAAAAATATAGAAGTAAAATACAGGCAGTACCGGCGTAAACGTAAATATTGATAGCGGCGCGGATTATAACGAAAATGGCGTAACGCCTGATATTGGTATGCCTGCCGAAGATGAAGCCGAAAGTACCACTAAGGCAACGGTTTCTGAAGGCGAAATTGAAATCCGCGATAAAGAAAACCAGAAACAAGAACTTGTAGGCTTGAACCGTGATACACAGAATGCCCTTAACAAACTCGGTGAAATTTTTGATAAGGATAGCATCGAAGAACGTCAGGAACTGGCAGGGCTATTTGGTGAGCTGGCTTATAAAGCTGTTGGTGATTTAGCGGAAAAGAATGGCTGGAAAGATGGCAGTGCTGAAAAGAATGCACTTCATGCTTTGGTTGGCGGTATTATGGCTGAACTTGGTGGCAGTGATTTTACATCTGGGGAAAGTGGAGCCTTAATAAATGAAATGATACAGGAAAAATTAGGAGAAGTTTTTGAAGATGACCCTGCTATGCACCAATGGGCAAGCGCATTAATTGGTGGGGTGGTTTCTGAAATAGTATCTGGAAATGCACAAGCTGGGGCAAGTACGGCTACAAGTGGAACTAAATATAATTACTTAAATCATGAACAATTTACACAAATGAGAAAAGAAATAGAAGAAATAATTCAAATGTACGAAGGAGAAGAAAGAATACAAAAAATTAATCAAATTTTAATGATATATAAACTTATTTCTGATGAACAACGTAAATATGGTATGGAATTAACTTGGAGTCAACAAGAAGCTCTTTTTGATTATGATTCAGAAACTAACAATTTTGTATATGTTGGTACAAATAAAAATGGAGTTGAATATGATAATCCGTTGAAAGGTGGAGAAAACTATATCAAGGGTGGAATAACAGCTATTGGAGGAGGTCTTGAAGCCGCTCAGGGAATGGAAATATTTAGTACAACATCTGGTAATTTATCAAAATTAATTGGAATAGGTTTAATTGTTGATGGTATTTTTGGTAATGCAACTGGCGGTATTGGAACCATGATAAGTGAATATAAAAATAAAGAGATTAATTGGAATTTTGTAAGAGCAGGAATGGACAGTATTTCTCCAGAATATGGAGGTACAATTTACGATGGTTCCCAGGTAGTATTAGCAATAACTGGTATATCTTCTGTTATTGGTAAATCCGAAAAATATTATGCTGTAATTGATAAAAGTACAGATACAATTACTATGTTATCAGATATTAGTGCTTCGGGAATAACAATAGAAACATTTGATAAAACTTATGATACAGTAAAAATTCAAAAAATATATTTAGATAAAAGTAAAATTGATACTATAAAAGAAGCAGGATTAATTTCTGATACAGAAACATTATATGAATTTTTTACTGAATCTGATAGATAAGGAGTTTTGATTATGATTAAAAAGATAATTAATTATTTAAAACAAGCGGATTATAAAACTTATTTTATTATTAGTTGGATATTTTCATATTGGTTAGTTAATTTTTTTATAGGTGTTAGATATGAAAAAATTGGAATATGGGGGTACCAACCATTTACTGTGATTATTTTGAGTTTTACTTATTTGTATAGTCATATACTAAATTTGTCATTTAAATGTAAAAAGGAAGGCAATACAGTTTTATTTGATTTTATTTATATGTCAAAAGTAGTATTAAAGATAATGTTATTTTTTATGATAATGGATTGGATATGTAAATTTTCCTATAATAATGGGCTTGATATTTGGTTTTTATGGGGAATTGAATAATAGATAAAATATTATTGAAGATTGCTACATAATAATAAAATCAAAAAAATAAAGTGTATTTTGCTATCGTGACTTATATTTTCTACTTTGTCTATAAATATTCAAACATAGCTTTAAAACAATCAGACATTGTTATAACTTTAAATAAAAGGCTGTAAAGCAGCCTTTTATTTTTTGACATTCAACTATGTATAATATAAAATATACATAGTTAAAACGTACAAAAAATACAGTTTTGTAAAAGCTAAATTTTAATGATTATGGAGCCTTAGTTATGATGCCGGATTTTATTACTGACAAATCAAAAATTGCAAAATATACTTACGCCGACGTCGAAGAAATTTTTTTGGATAACTATGAGGACGTTTTGAAAAAATATATTGCCGGCGGTAAGCCTTCAGATGATACAACTAAAAATTATTATGGGCGTATCAGAAAATTTCTTTCCTGGTGCAAGGATAACGATTTTAAACCTCTGCGCGTTCAGGAGCAGCATATTATATTGTACCGTGATTTTTTGGTGCAGGAAAATCAGAAAGCTGTTACCATATCTGCCAAACTTACAGCAATACGCAAATTTTATCACCTTGCCCAAAAATTTCATATCATAAGTGAAAACCCGGCTGAAGATGTCAAAGCGCCGCGTGATCCGGATGCGGCACTTGTAAATATTCCTTATCTTACGGCCGGCAAGCTGGAATACCTTTTTCATTCCATACCTTCTGATACGGAAAAGGAGCTGCGCGATAAGGTTATTATTGCCTTTATGGCAATAGAAGGGCTGCGTACCGTTGAAATTCACCGTATGAATGAAGAAGATATAAATGTTGAGCAGCAGACTATCCTTATTCATGGCAAAGGTAAGAACTCCATGATTTACCCGCGCCCGGATACTTTTGCTTTGCTGATGCGTTATCTTGAAAGCAAAGACCGCTTCCGGATAAAGGCTAATAAGAAGCAAAATTATAAGGACGGGCTGACGCCAGTATTTACCTCTACCTCAAATAATATGTATGGGCACCGTATAATAAGGCAGGCCGTGCGTGATGCGGTGAATAAGTGGTTGAAGGCAGCCGAGCTGAAAGAAAAAGGGCAAGCCGGGCACATGCTCCGGCATACCTGCGCAACGCTTCTTTATAAGGAAACTAAAGATTTAAAACAAATCCAGGAAACGCTGCGGCACAGCAACATCAACATGAGCAGTAAATACGCACATTTAACGGACAGACAGGAAAACCGGTATACCAACAGCATACCGGTAGAATTAGAGTAATAAAAGCCAGGCAAAGCCTGGCTTTTATTATAAGTTTTCGTCAATATCATTTTTGTGCGTTGAAAGGTATTTTTCAGTAGCGGTAATTAAAAATTCCGCTTCCTGGTTATCTAATTCATGCCCAAGGGTAACAACCTTAAATAAACGGGTTTGTCCACGGTTTTTTTAATGTTTTCAAAAATTATCATTATAATAAAAATATATGTAATAAAAAAGATGCGTGTAAATATTGAAAAGCTAATATTTTTTGCAGGCAGGCGGTTTGGCTTTATTACTTTGTTATGATAAAATATAAGCACAATACAAGAATGGAGTGATTATATAAATGGCTAAAGACAGTTCTTTTGACGTTGTTTCTCAGGTGGATATGCAGGAGATGGACAACGCAGTTAACCAGACCAAAAAGGAGATTGCACAGCGTTACGATTTCCGCGGCAGCGACGCCAGCATTGAGCTGGAAGAAAAATGCATTAAACTTGCCGCCGAAGACGAGTACAAACTGAATGCGATTATCGACATTCTGCGTGCGCGCATGGCTAAACGCGGCATTCCGCTGCGCTGCCTGGAACTGGGCAAGGTTGAGCCTGCTACCAAAGGCACTGTAAGGCAGACGCTGAATATTTTGCAGGGTATTCCCAAAGAAAAGGCTAAAGCTATTATTGCCGCCGTTAAAGCTACCAAATTAAAAGTAACTGCACAGATGCAGGATGACCAGGTAAGAATCAGCGGCGCTAAAAAAGATGATTTGCAGGCCGTAATACAAACTTTAAAAGCGGGAGATTTCGGCGTAGATTTGCAGTTTATTAACATGAGGTAAGATTATGCGTGACGCAGAATTTGAACAAAGGCTGCTGCGTGTTGCCCGCGGGCTGGAAAAGGCTGACCTTGTTTTAAAGGGCGGCAATGTGTTTAACAGCTTTACCGGCGAGTGGGAAACGGCCGATGTTGCCGTATGCGGCAGCGTGATTGCCGGTATCGGCAGCTACAAGGGCGCGGAAGAATACAATATGGCGGGCAAATATTTAACGCCGGGTTTTCTGGATGCGCATATGCACATTGAAAGCACAATGCTTGCTCCGCGTGAACTGGCGCGCCTGCTGCTGTTAAACGGCGTTACCGGCATTTTTGCCGACCCGCATGAAATTGCCAACGTGCTTGGCACGGAGGGTTTGCAGTGGATGCTTGCGGAAACGGAAGATATGCCGCTTGACGTATTCTTTATGCTGCCTTCGTGCGTGCCGGCAACGGGTATGGAAACAAGCGGCGCAGTGCTGGAAGCAGATGCTTTGCAGCCGTTTTTGAGGCATCCGCGTGTGCTTGGTTTGGGCGAGATGATGAATTATCCCGGCGTTTTGTACGGCGATGAAGGCGTAATGAAAAAAATGGCGCTGGTGCGCGGCGGCATTTGCGACGGGCACGGGCCGGGCATCAGCGGCAGCGATTTAAACGCTTACCTTGCTGCCGGCGTAACAAGCGACCATGAGGCTACAACCTGGCAGGAGGGCATTGAAAAAATACGCCGCGGCTGCTATTTAATGCTGCGTGAGGCAAGCGGCGCGCACAACCTGCTGGAACTGTTGCAGTGCGTTACACCTCTGAACAGCCGCTGCTGCTGCATGGCCACGGACTACCGCCATTTGGATGAACTGGTAACGCAGGGCAGCATTAACTATATGCTGGAAATTGGCGTTACGCACGGTTACCCGGCAGAAATGCTTTTGCAGATGGCAACTCTGAACACGGCTGAACGTTTCCGCCTGCATTACAGGGGAGCTTTGGCGCCTGGCTATCTGGCAGATATTAACGTGCTGACCAATTTACAGGACTTTACACCGCAGTTTGTATTTAAAACCGGCAAAAAAGTTGTACAAAACGGCAAACTGCTGTGGGAGAGCGAGCCTTATCTTAAACCAGCTGCTGCGGGAACAAACATTAAGGATTTGGACAGCAGCAGGCTGAAAATCATGGCAGAGCCTGATAAAAATATTAAGGTTATCCGTATTGTGCCGGAGCAGATTTTAACCGAGGCGCGGCTGGAAAAGCCTCTGTGCATTAACGGCGAGGCCGTAAGCGATACTTCGCGTGATATTTTAAAGCTGGCAGTGTTTGAGCGCCACCATGCAACAGGCAATGTTGGGCTTGGCTTTGTACAGGGGCTTAAATTAAAACGCGGAGCAGTTGCTTCTACTGTTGCGCACGATTCGCACAATTTAATTGTGGCGGGTACTAATGATGCCGATATGCTGACGGCTGCCGCAGCGCTGCGCAAAGAAGGCGGCGGTATTGCCATGGCGCTGGACGGCGAGATAAAAGCCATTTTGCCGCTGCCGTTTGCAGGGCTGATGAGCGACCAGCGCATGGAATTTGTTAACAGGCGCTTAAAGCAGCTGCGCTACTGGACGGCGGAGCTTGGCGTGCCGGAAGGGCTGAATGTGTTTATGGTACTTTCATTCCTGGCATTGCCGGTAATACCGCACCTGCGCTTAACCGATAAAGGCCTTGCTGATGTAGATAAATTTGCCTTAACAGGTTTATGGGCATAAAAAAATACCACATTGGGCAGTAACGCTCAATGTGGTTAATTTTTTGCTTATTTTAGGTTTTCTGGTACTTCTTCACATTCGGCCAGCAGCTTTTTTGCGTCGATATACTGCGCAATGCCTGCCGCAACCTTTTTGGATTCCTTCATGGCAAGTACCACGGTGGCAGGGCCATGTACCACATCGCCGCTGCTGAATACGCCTGCACGTGTTGTCATGCCGTAGGGGCGTTCACGCGTAATAACAAAGCCGCGGTCATCAACCTGAATGCCTTTGGTGGTAGAAACAATTCTTGCCGCCGGGCGCTGGCCGATAGCCAGAATTACGCAGTCGCACGGCAGGGCAACCTGGCCGCCTTCTTCAATAAATTGCCCGTCTTCCGTTTTAACAATGTTCTGCACCAAAAGCCCTGCAAGCTCAGTTTCGTCGCTTTCGGAAGCTTTCTGGCGCATGGCGTTAAGCGCGCGCATTTGTTTTTTGTTAAGGTAGGCAATGGGCTGCTGCAAAAAGTTAAACTGTACGCCTTCTTTAACGGCTGCTTCGTATTCGGAGGGGAAGCAGGAAATCTCGGCTTCCGTTTTGTGGTAAACAACCGTAACATTTTTAGCGCCGCGGCGGATTGCCGTGCGTGCGGCGTCCATAGCCACGTTGCCTGCGCCGATAACGATAACGTTATCGCCGACATGCAGCAATGTTTCGCTTTCATCTAGTTTGCCGCTGTCGGAAAGCACAACCATGCGCAGGAAGTAGGTGGCGGTTAAAATGCCTGTAAGTTCTTTGCCGGGAATGTTGAGCGTACGCGGCAGGGAAGTGCCGGTACCCATGAATATTGCATCATAGCCCATGCTGAACAAATCGTCAACGGTATAATCGGGGCCGATAAGGGTATTTGTTTTAATTTCCACGCCAAGGTGTAGCAGTTCTTTAATTTCGCGGCGCACCACGTCTTTGTTCAGGCGGAATTCCGGAATGCCGAACAGTAAAATGCCGCCGGGTTCGGACTGGCCTTCAAAAATGGTAACGGCAAAATTCATTTTGGCAAGGTCGCCTGCAACGGTAAGACCTGCCGGGCCGCTGCCGATAACGGCTACTTTACCGCGTTTGCCGGTAGAAGGCGGCAGCGGTTTTAAATTGTTTTCGTGGGCAAAATCGGCAATGAACATTTCCAAACTGCCGATTTCAATGCCGTGTTTGTTTTTGGCCAAAACGCAGTGCGCTTCACACTGGCGTTCATGTGGGCATACCCTGCCGCAAATGGCGGGCAGGTTGCTGCGCTCGGAGATAATTTCGTAGGCAAGCCCGATGTTGCCTTCGCTTAAAGCGCGGATAAATTGCGGAATATTGTTTTCTATCGGGCAGCCCGTGCGGCAAAGCGGACGGGCACAGTTTAAACAGCGCCTTGCTTCGTTGATTGCTTCGGAAGTGGTCATGCGCCTGCTCATTAGTCTTCACCTCGTATTATTTGCGTTAAAAAACCGTAAACGGATATTTTGGATGGTTTTACAATCAGTTGCTAATTTATTTTAGCATAGGATATAGCAAAAGTGCAAACAACTTTACAAAATAAAAGCACAAAAATTACATTAAAGCGGGCATAAAAAATGCTGTGCATATTGAATTTGGCGCGTGGATAAAGTACAATAAAAGATATTAAGTGATATGGAGGTAAAAACTATGTCCGAAGTTTTGGCAACTGCTGAATTTTCCAGCGTTATTCATAATAACGAAGTCTGCGAAGAAATTGTAAAATGGGGCAACAAAAACGGCTATCCGCTTACCAAAGCAAAACTTTATAATTCGCTTGGCGGCGCTTATGTTGGTTTTGCACCCGGCTATTTAATTAAAGCTACCCGCCGTCCGCCCGTACCAGGCGGCTGGGATGTTACCGTTGAAACCTATGATGCCGAAACCCGCATCATTCCGCTTAACGTTAACAAAGAAACCGGCGAAGCCAACCGCTTTATTTTAAAAATGATTGAAGAATACAAAAAAGAAGGCCTTACCATGGAAATGGAAGAAAAATGGTATGAATCTTACGGCACTTACCTGCGCGATTTAAAAGTTACGGGCCATCCGATTTTGATTAACGCTTTTGACGACTTCATCGAAAACATGAGATAAAAAATTAACCGGAGTAATTAAGTTTACTCCGGTTTTTCTTTGCCGTTTTAAGTTTTAAATTATTTTTGTGGTCCAGTCCTCAATGTTCCAGACGCTTGTAACCCAGTCTTCGTAAAACTCCGGCTCGTGAGATACTAAAAGCACGCTGCCCTTAAAATCAATCAGCGCACGTTTAAGCTCGGCTTTGGCGTCAACGTCGAGATGGTTGGTAGGTTCGTCCAGCACCAGCCAGTTAACGTTTTTCAGCATCAGCTTGCACAGGCGCACTTTGGCAGCTTCGCCGCCGCTTAAAACAAATACTTTGCTGGTAATGTGTTCGTTGGTAAGCCCGCAGGCGGCAAGTGCTGCGCGTACTTCGTAATTGGTCATGCCGGGGTACTCGTTCCAAACATCTTCCAGCGCGGTGTTCTCGTTCTTTTCGCGTTCCTCCTGCTCAAAATAGCCGGGCTCCAAAAACTGCCCCAGTTCTATTTTGCCGCTGATGGGCGGAATAATGCCCAAAATGGTTTTTAAAAGCGTGGTTTTGCCAAGGCCGTTTACGCCGCGGATGGCAATTTTCTGCCCGCATTCGATTTTAAAGCTGACGGGGCGGGTAAGCGGTGTATCGTAGCCAAGTACCAAATCTTCGGCAACGGCCAGGTAACGGCTCGGTGTGCGTGCTTCCTTAAACTGAAAATGCGCTTTTGGCTTTTCACGCGGCTTTTCAATCATTTCCATTTTGTCCAGTTTTTTCTGGCGGCTTTTTGCCATGTTGGTAGTGGCCACGCGTGCCTTGTTGCGGGCAATAAAGTCTTCCAGCTTGGCAACTTCCTGCTGCTGGCGTTCATAAGCCGCTTCTTTCTGTGCCTTGTAAATGGCGTACATTTCCTGGAACTTGTCGTAGTTGCCGGTGTAACGGGTAAGCTCGCAGTTTTCAAGGTGGTAAATAACATTAACTACTTTATTTAAAAAGCTGATGTCGTGGCTGATTAAAATAAAGGCGTTTTCGTAGTTCTGCAAAAATTTTGTCAGCCATTCAATATGTTCAACGTCAAGATAGTTGGTAGGTTCGTCCAAAAGCAGAATGGAAGAATTTTGCAGAAGAAGCTTGGTTAAAAGCACTTTGCTGCGCTGACCGCCGCTGAGTTCCGCTACGTCACGGTCGAGCCCTATGCTGCCAAGCCCAAGCCCGTTGGCGGTTTCTTCAATTTTGCTGTCCAGCGAATAAAATCCGCCGTGTTCCAGTTCAGTTTGTATTTCACCGACGGTTTCCATCATTTTGTCCATTTCTTCGGGAGTAGCATCGCCCATTTTTTCGTACAGCTCCAGCATTTCGGCTTCCATCTTGTACATGCCGTCAAAAGCGGTGCGCAGTACTTCGCGGATAGTCATGCCCTTTTGCAGCGTACTCTGCTGGTCAAGGTAGCCCACGGTTACTTTGCCGGGCCATTCTACTTTGCCTTCATCCGGCAGCGTATGGCCGGTAACAATGTTTAAAAAGGTAGATTTGCCTTCGCCGTTGGCGCCGACAAGCCCTACATGCTCGCCGCGCATTAATTTAAAAGACACATTCTCCAGAATCTGGCGGCCGCCAAAAGAATGTGATACGTTGGTAACATTTAAATAGCTCACGGTTTCGTCCTTTCTTTAAATAGCGATATGCACAATTTTATAATAAAAGCAGGCTTTTTGCAAAGGATTTTTAGCGGCAGCGCAGAATATAACAAATATTTAACGAAAGAAGGTTGAGAAGATGATTTTTGGACATAAAAACGATATTGAAAAACTGCTTCCCTATTTAAGCGAAGACCTCCGCAAAGCACTGGAATATCTGGCAGCTCCTGATTTCAGCAAAGTTGAGGACGGCAGATACGTGTTGG
>ENA-OQNO01000615-OQNO01000615.1-human-gut-metagenome-genome-assembly--contig:-NODE-615-length-31586-cov-8.690613_pt1 | contig 31586 bp, 25 predicted proteins | sample MGYA00242629_ERZ504880 | MGnify/ENA primary metagenome ERZ504880 (study PRJEB26092, sample SAMD00036377) | human gut metagenome | host: Homo sapiens | study: EMG produced TPA metagenomics assembly of... | reverse complement strand
GGTATCAGAAAGCCCGAGAGGGATTGAACATAGAAGAAGCCATGGTCATAAAGAAAAGCGCGCTTGATGTGACCGGCTTCGCCAAATTATTACGAACAGTTTACATAGATGAAAATGCCGCATGCAGAAACCCGTTCGGTTCTGTCTGCGGCATTTATCGTGTTTATGATTCTTTTATATACTTTGCCGCGCAGTGTCCGCCCGGAGAGCATGAATTACGGGATGCCTTTTGGGTATGATGTTATGATTTGTTATCAGCAGCCCATTCTTGTTTATGTGTAGTCTTTTATAAACTGGGCTAAACCCCAATATAGACTACATATATAAATCAGATTTGTAAATACAATACGGCTTATATGTTTTGGTAAAGATTATAAATGAAAGTGTTTTAAGCTGCATGATGAGATTCATAGTAAAAAAATCTTGCAAGTAATGCGGAGAAATGTTATAGTATATTTAAAGAGGAACAACCGCCCACAAGATGGGTTGGCCTAATAGTTGAATAGAAAATCCACCCTGCTACTGGTCAAGTTTAGGGTGGTTTTCTATGTTAAGCTAGCGACAAATCAAATAAATGAATGTCAGTAACGCTAAGATAAACATTCCAAAGGCCATTAAATCCTTAAAATCGAAATGTTTCATAGACATCACCTCCATCCTATGTAGAATGAAGGCCAACGCCACCCTGCAACACGATTGCTCCCTAAAGAAAGTATATCATATGAGTTCAAAGACAACAATAAATAAATGTACGAAATTCTCTGCCAGCAGTCCGTTTCACGGTCCGCGCAGTCCCTTGTAAACACCCCTAAATATCATAATAAAAAGCAACAAAAAGTAATAGCAGCTTAAAAGCAAAGAGTTATACTCATAAGCTTATTAAGTGATCCCTTTGATACGAGTGAAATCAAGATGTGTATAAAAATCAGGTATAATAAACAAGGAATCGCCAGAACCGGCATTTGCCGGAACTGGCGATTTTGTTTGCCCAGCATGGGCGTTTTCTAATGGGTGAAAGTCCCAAGTGCGCGTAGGCAACAACGAAGCACATAGCCGAACAGCAAGGGTGTCCGCCGTGAGACGGAATCTGAAAGAAGCTGTAAGCAAACCTCTGACCTGACGGACAGGAACCGCATATAAGGCTCGGAAATACGGATAAGGTGGCAAAAGGCACTGAAGTCCAAAAGGTTGCCGGAAGTACGAGTAAATGCGGCAGGTACATGGAGGAAAAGAACACGCACCTTAACTGGGGAGGTCTCACAGGCGGTCTCATTAGCCGTAGTAACAACGAATTGTGAGAAGTCAGCAGAAGCCATAGTAGTGAGGAAGTTCCTGTAATGGGGACGGAGCGAAGGGCTGAACAATCAATCAGTTGAAGTACGTTCCACTTCGTAGCCGGAGCATACGCCTGTCGATGACTTCAAAGGCGGCAAAGGCAAAAGGGGCAGAAAGGAAACAACGCATGGACACAAGCAGTCTCATGGAGCAGATATTAAGCAGGGATAATCTAAATGCGGCGTATCTGCAAGTCGTAAGGAATAAAGGAGCGGCAGGCGTGGACGGGATGACCGTTGAAGAACTTGGCGCATATCTTTCGGAAAACGGCGAAAACATTAAGGAACAGTTGCGGACGAGGAAGTATAAGCCGAAGCCAGTCCGCAGGGTGGAGATACCCAAACCCGATGGTGGTACAAGAAATCTTGGAGTGCCAACAGCAGTAGACCGCTTTGTACAGCAGGCGGTGGCACAGGTGCTTACCCCGATATTTGAGGAGCAGTTTCACGACCACAGCTATGGATTCAGACCCAAGCGGTGTGCACAGCAGGCAGTCCTTAAAGCATTGGAAATGATGAATGACGGACACAACTGGATAGTGGATATCGACCTAGCGAAATTCTTTGACACAGTAGACCATGACAAGCTGATGACGATTTTCGGACGGACAATAAAGGACGGAGATGTCATATCGGTGGTAAGAAAGATTCTGGTCAGCGGCGTAATGATTGATGATGAGTATGAAGATACGGTAGTCGGCACACCGCAGGGTGGAAATATCTCGCCGCTGTTAGCAAATATCATGTTAAATGAGCTGGACAAAGAACTGGAAGCAAGGAGGCTGGATTTCGTCCGGTATGCAGATGACCTTATTATAATGGTCGGGAGCAGACAGGCGGCAGAGCGGGTAATGAAGAGCGTGGCTCGGTTTATAGAGGAAAAGCTTGGACTGAAAGTGAACGCGGAAAAGAGCAGGGTTGATAAACCAAAGGGCATTAAGTATCTGGGGTTTGGATTTTACTATGACTCATTTGCCAAAGGGTACAAAGCCAGACCACACCCGAAAGCGGCAGCAAAGTTCAAGGCGCAGATGAAGAAATATACAAGCAGGAGCTGGGGAGTGGGCAATGGTTATAAAATTGGGAAACTCAACCGGCTTATCCGAGGGTGGATAAATTATTTCAAAATCGGAAGCATGAAAAGGCTGTGCGCAAAAATGGACGGACAGATTCGGTATCGACTGCGCATGTGCATATGGAAACACTGGAAAACGCCAAAGAACAGGGAAAAGAATCTTATCAAACTTGGTCTGCCGCCAAATGCGGCACATGGCATTTCATATGCCAAAGGATATGCCAGAGTGTGCAGAAGCTGGAATCTCCACATTTGTATCAGTAAAGAGAGACTAGCTAAGTTTGGTCTTGTATCCATGGAAGACTACTACGCCGAAAAGGCTGTTACATGTTAAGTTGATTGAACCGCCGTATACCGAACGGTACGTACGGTGGTGTGAGAGGTCGGAAGGCGAAATAATCGCCTTCCTCCTACTCGATTATGCCCTTTTGGGGCTGTAAAAGGAGGACAATCACATGAAAATAATCAATATTGGAATTCTCGCCCATGTAGACGCAGGAAAAACAACATTGACGGAAAGCCTGCTGTACACCAGTGGAGCGATTGCGGAACAAGGAAACGTGGATAAAGGAACTACAAGAACAGACACTATGATTTTGGAACGGCAGCGCGGAATTACCATTCAGACAGCGGTTACTTCTTTTTGCTGGAATGATTATAAAATCAATATCGTGGACACTCCCGGTCATATGGATTTTTTAACCGAAGCATACCGCTCTTTATCTGTCCTTGACGGAGCTGTTTTAGTCATTTCGGCAAAAGACGGCGTACAGGCACAAACCCGTATATTATTCCATGCGCTTCAGAAAATGGACATTCCGACAATTATCTTTATAAATAAGATAGACCAAAATGGGATCGACCTGCGGCGTGTTTACCAAAGCATTAAAGATAAACTTACCAGTGATATGATTGTCATGCAGGAGGTTTCCCTGTCGCCAAAGATAACCATGACCGATATTTCTGATTTGGACAAATGGGATATGATTATTTCCGGAAGCGATGAACTATTAGAACGATATGTTGCAGAGGATTCTTTGGATATACAGGAATTACAATATGAAAAGTGCAAAAGAACCAGATGCTGCTCTTTGTTTCCTGTTTATCATGGGAGTGCAAAAGACAATTTAGGAACAGAAAAACTGATTGAAGCGATTACAGAAACTTTCATTACAGAAACAGACGATATTCAGTCTGAATTATGTGGATATGTTTTTAAGGTTGAGTATACAGAGCGGAAAAAACGGCTTTCTTATTTACGCCTGTATCATGGGACGCTCCATTTACGGGATACCCTGCTGCTGTCAAAAAAGGAAAAAATAAAGATTACAGAAATGTGTATTCCGTCAAATGGTGAAATCGTCCCGGTTGACCATGCCTGTCCGGGAGAAATTGTTATTTTAGCTGATGATACTTTGAAACTGAACGACATTCTGGGAAATGAAAAACTCCTGCCTCACAAAACACGGATTGATAATCCCATGCCATTACTTCGGACAACGGTAGAGCCGCAAAAGCCGGAGCAAAGGGAAGCCCTGTTAAATGCCCTCACAGAGATTGCTGATACAGACCCTCTTTTGCATTTTGACATTGATACTGTTACACATGAGATTATATTATCTTTTTTGGGAAAAGTACAGTTAGAAGTTATTTGTTCGCTATTAGAAGAAAAATATCATGTGGGCGTGGCTATGAAAGAGCCTTCGGTTATTTATCTGGAAAGACCGCAAAAAAAAGCGAGCTACACGATTCATATTGAAGTGCCGCCGAATCCGTTTTGGGCATCTATTGGTTTGACTGTAACACCGCTTCCTGTTGGAAGCGGAACACAATATAAAAGCGAGGTATCTCTCGGCTATTTAAACCAAAGTTTTCAAAATGCCGTCATGGAGGGTGTGCGTTATGGAATGGAGCAGGGCTTATATGGCTGGGGAGTGACAGACTGCCAAATTTGTTTTGATTATGGAGTTTATTACAGCCCGGTCAGCACCCCCGCTGATTTTCGTTTTCTTGCGCCTGTCGTGTTGGAGCAGGCATTGAAAAAAGCAGGAACACAACTGTTGGAACCATACCTTTCCTTTACCCTTTTTGCACCGCAGGAATATCTTTCACGGGCTTATAATGACGCACCAAAGTATTGCGCAATCATTGAATCAACCAGACTTGAAAAAGATGAAGTTATTTTTAAGGGGGAAATCCCTGCCCGTTGTATTGGTGAATATAGAAATGATTTGAATTTTTATACAAATGGAAGAAGTGTCTGCATTACAGAATTAAAAGGGTATCAGGAAACTTCCGGCGAGCCTGTGTTTCAGCCACGCCGCCCGAACAGCCGTTTAGACAAGATCCGGCATATGTTTCAGAAGATAATGTAACATCTTGCGCAATGCAAACGTTCATTGCTGGCTATTGCGAAATATCATTGATAAAATCAGCATCAGAGAGGAGGAACCATTTTGAACCAGAAACAGACGGATATTACAACAGGAAAGCAAATACGTCATCTGCGAACACAATCGGGAATGACACAGGAAGAACTGGCTGGGAAATTGAATGTTACCCGGCAGGCGCTATCGAATTGGGAGAGAGATGTTAATGAACCCGATTTAAATACGTTGAAAAAAATTTGTTTTCTTTTTGGAGTCCACATGGACGATTTTGCGAAGGAGGTAATAACAAAAATGGAAACATGTGAAAAAAAGAGAAACGACAATTTAATAAGTATGATATGGCAATTGGACTTTTTTATGGTGTCGGGATATTTCTTGGCATTGGTATTTTCTTTGTTGGCGGTTTTATGACAATGTCGGGTGCAGGGTGGGGAGCATCACTATTTGGCGGTGGCTGTTTTTCTCTTGTATTTGGCTTGATATGCCATGCAGTTATTACATTGAGAAGAAATGACAAATGATGACATATCCTGCTTTCTAGTCTTTTCGGTCATATCGCGTAAAAAAGCCGCTGCTTTTGGCTTTCCAATAGCGGCGGCAAAGGGAAATATCCTTTGAATACCTTACAGAAGAAAAGTTTTGCAGCATTATAAAAATAAAAGCCTATACCATTTTGGAAAGAAAAGATACATAATAGTCAAGACGGCAACAATCAGAAGTTATGGAGGGTAACAATGGAATATAGTAAGGAAGATTTAATGGAAGCAAAAAGGCAAATTTTGGGAGTGGGAGAGAACATGGGAACAGAGGAAAGCAAAAAGATCTGGGAGAAAAACGCACAATTTTGGGATGATGCAATGGGTGACGAATCCAATGAATTTCACAGAGAGGTAGTACGTCCCAAAGTAACGGAACTTCTCTCTCCTGATCCTTCGGATTACATTTTGGATATTGCGTGCGGCAATGGAAATTATTCTTCGTATCTTGCACAGAGAGGCGCTTCGGTCGTCGCTTTTGATTACAGCAAAAAAATGATAGAATTGGCTAAAAGACGGCGATCACAATATGCAAAACAAATTGAGTTTTGCGTAGCGGATGCGACCAATAGAGAAAGCTTATTAGGATTAAAAAGAAATCGAGCCTTTACGAAAGCAGTTTCTAATATGGCAATTATGGATATTACGGATATTGAACCGCTTTTTATGGCTGTTTATGAACTATTGGAGGAAAACGGGATTTTTGTCTTTGCAACGCAGCACCCTTGTTTTATCACATTGACTGAAAAATATATGACACCGCACAGTTACTATGATATAGCGATCGAAGGGCAGCCGGAGGAGCAGATTTATTATCATCGTTCCATACAAGATATTTTTAACCTTTGTTTCAGAGCTGGATTTGTCATTGATGGATTTTATGAAGAATGTTTCAAAAACAATAAAGAAATTCCTATGGTAATGATAGTAAGGCTTAAAAAGGTAAAACGTGATAGCTTAAAATAAATTCAAGTTTGCCGGATAAATAGCAAACCCGGCCGAGCCAGTCAACGGTCAAGATGAACGGGCTTCGCCCGCCGTTGACAGCCCCGCCCGGTTTTGCAGTTAGGCAGTCAAGGAGCGACAGCCTAAAGTGCTGCCGCCCCTTACTATCATAAAAAGCAACTACTAACCAGCCACAGCCCTTTTGGGAGGAAAGGGGGATTTTCCATGACCTGTACAGAAGAATATCGGGAACATATCGAGTACACTTTCCATGCCTTTTGCAAAGTCGTTATCCGAAATGCAACGATCAACGCAGCGAGGACACGGAGCAGGAAGCACAAAAGAGAAATATCCCTTGAATACCTCACAGACGAAAAGCACTACCCTTTAGGCACGACAGATGAATATTTCCAAGCCCCGGAGCCGGACGAGGAATACATACTTACCCTTTGCGGCGATACGGTCATTTTCAGCAGCGGTTTACTTGCGGAAGCCCTGTCACGGCTGGACGAACGGGAGCGGGAAATGATTTACCTGTCCTTTTTCAAGCGTATTCCACAGCACGAAATTGGCAGACAGTACGGGCGCAGCCGCAGCACAGCGGGCTACCATATCCGAAAAGCCCTACGGCAGCTCCAAGCGGAAATGGAGGGAATGGCATATGAGAAATAATAGGCTTCTCCCCTATGAAACAATCGTCCAAGCCGCCAGCGGGGAGCCGGAAGCGGTGGGAACTGTATTGCAGTATTACCGCCGCCGCATACAATGTGCCGCCCGTGTGAATGGACGGGTAGACCAAGATACAGAGGACTACATCACCCAGACGCTTCTCACAGCTATTTTCAAGTTCCGCTTTGGGAGATAGCCCTACCGCCTACAACTGAATAACCGCCGCTTCGCCGGCAACCAGAAAGCAGTAAATCTATTCAACAGATTTGCTGCTTTTTTTCGTTCCTGTTTGGCATTTTTGAAAATCCCCAGTATGAAAAAACAAAAGGGAAAATAGCCGCCGCAGTTGGCAAAATCCCTTACTTATCCGTAGAGGGTATCAAAGAAAAAAATACTGCCATTGTCCGCCTATTCCGGCTTGCGTGGTGTTGTAGGGAATAGAGGGGAAATTCTAAAAATCTCCGTCCATTTTGCTTTGCGTGGTGTTGTAGGTAGTGAAAGGAAAATTTTCAAGATAAGCCGGAATAGCGGGTAGCAAAGCCCTTTTGAAACGTTTTGTTAGCGGAAAGGACGGGAGCCGGGGAACGCCGGAGTTTTTCAGAGCAAGATTCTACCGAGGTGCCAAAATTCGCTCTCCGCTTATTTTTGCCCCTGCGGGAATCTTGTTGGGGAGTGCCTTCCCCAAACCCTGCTATGCGCCCTGTCGGGCGAGAAAGGAGGTCACAGACCATGCGAAAGAAATACAATACGCCCCACCGCCGTCATGTGGTAAAGACCCGCATGACCGATGAAGAATACGCCGACTTCACCGGGCGGCTGGCGGCTTATGAAATCAGCCAGTCCGAGTTTATCCGGCAAGCCATACGGAAAGCGACCATACGCCCCATTGTCACCGTTTCCCCGGTCAATGACGGGCTGCTTGCCGCCCTCTCCAAGCTCACGGCAGAGTACGGGAAAATCGGCGGCAACTTAAACCAGATTGCCCGGAGCCTGAACGAATACGGAAGCCCCTACCGGGGGCTGGAAAAGGAAGTGCGGGGAGCCGCCGCCGACCTTGCCGCCTTGAAGTTTGAAGTCTTGCAGAAAGTAGGTGAAGCCGTTGGCGATACTCAAACATATCAGCTCTAAAAATGCCAACTACGGGGACGCTGAAAAATACCTCACATTCGAGCATGACGAGTTTACCATGAAGCCCACCCTTGACGCAGACGGGCGGCTCATACCGAGGGTAGACTACCGCATATCCTCTCTGAATTGTGGCGGGGAGGATTTTGCCGTTGCCTGTATGCGCTCCAATCTCCGCTACGGCAAGAACCAGAAACGGGAGGACGTAAAGAGCCACCACTACATCATCAGCTTTGACCCACGGGACGGCCCGGACAACGGCTTGACCGTTGATCGGGCGCAGGAGCTGGGCGAGAAGTTCTGCGCCGAGCATTTCCCCGGACACCAGGCCCTTGTCTGCACCCACCCGGACGGACACAGCCACACCGAAAATATCCATGTGCATATCGTCATTAACAGTCTGCGGATTGCGGAGGTTCCCATGCTGCCCCACATGGACAGGCCAGCGGACAGGAAAGCAGGCTGCAAGCACCGCTGTACGGACGCAGCTATGAACTATCTGAAAGCCGAAGTCATGGAGATGTGCCACAGCGAGGGGCTTTACCAGATAGACCTTTTGAACGGCAGCAAAGAACGCATTACCGAGCGTGAGTATTGGGCGCAGAAGAAAGGACAGGCTGCCCTTGACAGAGCCAACGCCCCTATTGCTGCGGACGGTATCGCGCCCCGGCAGACCAAGTTTGAAACGGATAAGGCGAAGCTGCGCCGGACTATCCGGGAAGCCCTTGCCGCTGCTTCCGGCTTTGATGAGTTTGCCGCCCTGCTTCTCCGGCATGGTGTGACCGTCAAGGAGAGCCGGGGGCGGCTAAGTTACCTCACGCCGGACAGGACGAAGCCAATTACCGCCCGGAAGCTGGGGGACGATTTTGACCGGGCTGCTGTCCTCTCCGTTTTGGAGCAGAACGCCGCCAGAGCCGCCGAAAAACCCGCAGCCATAGCGGAATACCCCGGCAGTATCAAAGACCGCTTACGGACGAAAAAAGAAGCGAAAAACGCCCCGAACAATGACGCTGTACAGCGCATGGTAGACATAGCCGCCAAGCGAGCCGAGGGGAAAGGACGGGGCTATGAGAAGTGGGCGACCATGCACAACCTCAAACAGATGTCGGCTACCCTCATGCTCTACCAGCAGTATGGCTTTTCTTCCCCGGACGAGCTGGACGCTGCCATTTCCGCAGCCAACACCGCCACGCAGGAGAGCCTTGCCGGACTGAAAGGGCTGGAAGCCGCTATCCGGGAGAAAAAGGAATTGCAGCGCAACCTTTTGGGCTATATCGGCACGAAGCCCGCCCGTGACGGTCTGAAAGCGCAGAAATCGGAGAAAGCCCGGAGAGCCTACCGGGAACAGCACGAAAGCGATTTTATCATAGCGGACACAGCCGCCCGTTATTTCCGGGAGCATGGAATAACCAAGCTGCCAGCCAGCAAAGCCCTGCAAAGGGAGATTGAGCAGCTTACCGTCCAGAAGAACGCCGGATATAACGACTACCGGGAGAAACGCCAGCGGGCGCAGGAGCTTCAGACAGTCAGACGCAATATCGACCAGATTTTAAGGGGCGCACCGAGCCAGCAGAAAAAGCGTGAACAGGAGCGTTAAAGACCGCCCCGAAATGATACCGAAACCCTACAAAAATACAGGTATGATATGAACCCTTACCGCAATACTCCCCGACTTCCAAACGGGGCTTACAGGGCAGAAAAAGCCCGAAAATGATACCGAGAACATACAGAAAATGCCCCCTATCCCGCTACACCGATAGGAACGGCAGAAAGGAGCTTACCATTGCCGAGAATGAGCAAGAAGCGGCGGCTGGAATGGTCTTTCTTCCTCAACCACCGCAACCGTATCACTTACAACGACCTATGCCGGGGCTGCACCCGTGACTGCAAACAGAGCTTCCGGGCGGTTATCATACTATGCCCTCGCTATTATTCCAAACGCTGGAAAAAGGAGGACGCAGCCTATGGCAGATAACCGCAAATATTACTACCTCAAGCTGAAAGAGAGCTATTTTGACGATGATGCAATCGTTCTGCTGGAAAGTATGCAGGACGGCGTTATCTATTCCAACATTCTCTTGAAGCTGTACTTGAAATCGCTGAAAAACGGCGGGAAATTGCAGCTTGACGAGAATATCCCCTACACCGCCCAGATGATTGCGACCATTACCCGCCAGCAGGTAGGTACCGTAGAGAGAGCTTTGAAAATCTTTATGAAGCTGGGGCTTGTGGAGCCTTTGCCAAGCGGCGCACTCTACATGAGCAACATTGAGCTTTTAATCGGCCAGTCCTCTACCGAGGGGGAGCGCAAGCGCAGGGCGCGGCTGGCTTTGCAGGAACAAAAAGCCCTGCCGCAGACAGGGGCGGACAAATGTCCACCATATCGAGCGGACATTTGTCCACCAGAGATAGAGATAGAGAAAGAGATAGATATAGAAATAGAAAAAGAGAGAGAGTTAGAAACGGGACACCCCGCCCCCGCCGCCTATGGCAGATACCACAATGTCATTCTTTCCGATACGGAGCTTGACGGGCTGAAAACAGAGCTTCCCGGCAAGTGGGAGTATTACATTGACCGCCTATCCTGCCATATCGCTTCCAGCGGGAGGAAATACAAGAGCCATGCAGCCACGATTTTCAAGTGGGCGCAGGAGGACGCAGCCAAGAAAGCCCCGAAAAAGGGCATACCCGATTATACCTGTAAGGAGGGCGAGAGCTTATGACGAATGGATTTGATGAAATGATTTTGAATATGACCGACACCACGCCGGAGCCGGAGGACTACACCGGCGAGGACGGGCTTTTATACTGCGGGAAGTGCCACAAGCCCAAAGAGGGCTATTTCCCCAAAGAAACCGCCGCATGGCTGGGGCGTGACCGCCACCCGGCAGAATGTGACTGCCAGCGGGCAGAGCGTGAGGAACGGGAAGCCGCAGAGAAACAGCGCAGTCACCTTGAAACTGTCGAGCGGTTGAAGCGGCGGGGCTTTACAGACCCGGCTATGCAGGGCTGGACGTTTGAGAACGACAACGGCAAGTGCCCGCAAATGGAACACGCCCATTTCTATGTGGAGAACTGGGAAACCATGAAAGAGCGCAACATTGGCTATCTGCTATGGGGCGGCGTTGGCACAGGCAAGAGCTATTTTGCGGGCTGTATCGCAAATGCCCTTATGGAGCGTGAAATCCCCGTGTGCATGACAAACTTTGCATTGATATTGGGTGACCTTGCCGCCAGCTTTGAGGGCAGGAATGAATATATCTCCCGACTTTGCAGCTTCCCGCTGCTTATCCTTGACGATTTTGGAATGGAACGGGGAACGGAATACGGCTTAGAGCAGGTCTACAACGTGATTGACAGCCGTTACCGCAGCGGCAGGCCGCTGATCGTCACGACTAATCTCACGCTGGAGGACTTGCAGCACCCGGAGGACACCGCCCACGCCCGCATTTATGACCGTCTGATTGAAATGTGTTCTCCTGTCCGCTTTACCGGGAGCAACTTCCGAAAAGCCACGGCGCAGGAGAAAATGGGACAACTGAAAAAGCTGATGAACAGAAAGGAGAGCCGCCTATGACCAACACCCCAAAGAATGACCGCAGCACCCGCCGCCCGGATTGCGTGACGGAAATCCGCATAGGTAATTCTGTCCTTGTCGTTTCCGGCTATTTCAAGCAGGACACCACCGCCACCGCCGCCGATAAAATGCTGAAAGTGCTGGAAGCGGAAGCTGCTACACAAAAATCGGCAATTTGACGGGACGTAAAGAAGCAGAAAGGACTGTACAGCCAGCCCCGGCGTGTGGTATGATAGTCATACGGAATAGTGGGGCTGGCTGTCGGAAATGGAGGACACTATGTTAAGACAGACCACCCGAAACCTTATTACCGCCCTTTATCCGAGATTATCCCACGAGGACGAGCTGCAAGGTGAGAGCAATTCTATTTCAAACCAGAAGCGTATTCTTGAAACCTATGCGAAGCAGAACGGCTTTTCCAATCTGCAATGGTACACAGATGACGGTTATTCTGGGGCGAACTTCCAAAGACCCGGTTTTCAAGCCATGCTTGCGGACATTGAAGCCGGAAAAGTCGGCACCGTTATCGTCAAGGATATGTCACGGTTAGGGCGAAACTATCTGCAAGTGGGAATGTATACGGAAATGATTTTCCCACAGAAAGGCGTCCGCTTTATCGCTATCAATGACGGAGTGGACAGCGCACAGGGCGACAATGATTTTGCCCCTCTGCGGAACATTTTTAACGAATGGCTGGTGAGAGATACGAGCAAGAAAATCAAAGCAGTAAAACGGTCTAAGGGTATGAGCGGGAAGCCCGTCACGAGCAAACCCGTATACGGCTACTTTATGGACGAGGACGAAAATTTTATCATTGACGGGGAAGCCGCCCCTGTTGTGCGGCAGATTTACAGCTTGTGCCTTGCCGGGAACGGGCCGACCAAGATAGCCCGTATGCTCACAGAGCAGGAGATCCCCACGCCGGGAACGCTGGAATACCGTCGGACGGGAAGCACCCGCCGCTACCACCCCGGCTATGAGTGCAAGTGGGCGACCAATACCGTGGTACATATCCTTGAAAACAGGGAGTACACGGGCTGTCTGGTAAACTTCAAGACGGAGAAGCCGTCCTACAAGACCAAGCACAGCGTAGAGAACCCCATTGAGAAACAGGCGATTTTCGAGAACCACCATGAGCCTATCATTGACACCCAGATGTGGGAGCGTGTGCAGGAGTTACGCAAGCAGCGCAAACGCCCGAACCGCTATGATGAAGTGGGCTTATTCTCCGGCATACTCTTTTGTGCCGACTGCGGCAGCGTCCTTTACCAGCAGCGTTACCAGAACGCCACCCGCAAGCAGGATTGTTATATCTGCGGGAGCTACAAGAAGCGTACCCGTGACTGTACGGCGCACTTTATCCGCACCGACCTGTTGACCGCCGGAGTGACCGACAATCTGCGGAAAGTCACCAGCTATGCAGCGAAGCACGAAGCCCGGTTTATGAAGCTGCTGATCGAGCAGAACGAGGACGGGGGCAAGCGCAGGAACGCCGCAAGGAAAAAGGAGCTGGAAGCCGCCGAGAAGCGTATCAGCGAGTTATCCGCTATCTTCAAGCGGCTGTATGAGGACAGCGTGACCGGGCGCATTTCAGACGAGCGTTTCACGGAGCTGTCGGCAGACTATGAAGCCGAGCAGAAAGAACTGAAAGAGAGAGCCGCCGCTATCCGGGCAGAGCTTTCCAAAGCGCAGGAAGCCACGGTAAACGCAGAAAAGTTTATGAATGTTGTCCGCAAGTACACCAGCTTTGAAGAACTTACCCCTACCCTTTTGCGTGAGTTTGTGGAGAAAATCGTTGTGCATGAGTGCAGCTATGACGAGAACGGCACACGCAGACAGGACATTGATATTTATTACTCTTTCGTTGGCAAGGTAGACCTGCCCGAATGACCGCCCGACCTATCCGGCGCAATGCGCAAACGCCGGATAGGAACGGCAAAATTTTTTACACTTCTACTACTTCTTTATCACACATCAGCAAAGAGCCAGGGCATGAAGCAGCTCATGGCGGGCGGCGGCGTCGCTTTGATCGGCGGCACCCTTGTTCCCCTGCTTTCTCAACTTTTTGGATAATGCCTAAAACAAATACCACCCGCCGCGCCCTCTCGGAAACGGGAGGGCGCGGGAAAGGAGGGATTAACTTTTGATATGGCAGATGATTGAAGATTGGTTTCGCGGCATTTTGACAGACGGGATTTTATCGAACCTTTCCGGCTTGTTTGACAGCGTAAATACAGAGGTTGGAGAAATCGCAACACAAGTCGGCACGACCCCCGCCGGGTGGAACGCGGGCATATTCAACATGATACGCAGCCTTTCGGAAAACGTCATTGTACCGATTGCGGGCGTTATCATTACCTTTGTCATGTGTTATGAACTAATCCAGCTTGTAATTGAAAAAAACAATCTGCACGATCTCGACACTTGGATTTTCTTCAAATGGATTTTTAAGACCTTTGTTGCGGTGCTGCTGGTAACAAACACTTGGAACATCGTCATGGGAGTTTTCGACGTTACGCAGAGCGTCGTCAATCAGAGCGCGGGGGTTATCATATCCGATACAAGCATAGACGTTACCACCGTCATTACCGACATTGAAGCAAAACTCGACGCTATGAGCGTGGGCGGTCTTTTGGGGTTATGGTTTCAATCCCTCTTTGTAGGGCTTACCATGAAAGCCCTGTCAATCTGCATTATGCTTGTGGTGTATGGGCGCATGATTGAAATATATCTTGTAACGAGCGTTGCCCCTATCCCTATGGCAACAATGGTAAATCACGAATGGGGCAGCATGGGACAGAATTACTTAAAATCTTTGCTTGCGCTTGGTTTTCAGGCGTTTCTGATCTTGGTGTGTGTCGGCATTTATGCGGTGTTGATACAAACAATCGCAGCGACCGACGACATTTCCGGCGCGATCTGGGCTTGCATGGGCTATACCGTCCTCTTGTGCTTTACGCTTTTCAAAACGGGAAGCCTTGCAAAGAGCGTCTTTTCGGCACATTAAGGGGGTGAGTTATGATTTGAAAATCGGTTTAATCGACGTTGACAGCCATAATTTCCCCAACCTCTGCTTGATGAAGCTATCCGCGTATCATAAAGCAAAGGGGCATACGGTGGAATGGTGGAACGCAAAGGGGCGGTACGACCTTGTATATAAAAGCCGCGTCTTTACGGACACCTATTCCAAAGACACGATAACCGTTACCAACGCGGAACAAGTTATTTTCGGCGGTACGGGCTACGACACGAAAAACCGCTTGCCGCCGGAAGTGGAACACAGTTACCCGGATTATTCTATCTACCCGCAGTTTTTCGGGATTGCCTACGGCTTTTTAAGCCGGGGTTGTCCGAGAAATTGCGGGTTTTGCATTGTCAGCAGTAAAGAGGGACGCAAAAGTGTTAAGGTTGCGGATTTGTCCGAGTTTTGGAAATGGCAGCCGGAAATAAAAATCATGGACGCTAATCTGCTTGCCTGTCCCGACCATGAAAATCTCATTGAGCAGCTTATACGAAGCCGCGCATGGGTGGATTTTTCGCAAGGGCTGGATATTCGCCTTGTGAACAGGGATAATGTCAGCCTGTTAAATCGGGTACGGATAAAAGCGGTACATTTTGCATGGGATAATCCCGACGAGGACTTAACCGGGTATTTCCAACGTTTTTTGGATTTGACCGCCATTAAGAGCAGCCGCCAGCGGCGCGTGTATGTTCTTACCAACTACGGCAGCACTCACGAACAGGATTTATACCGCGTGAACACCTTGCGGGCTATGGGCTTTGACCCGTATGTGATGATTTACGAGCGTCCAACCGCCCCGCCTGTTACCCGCCATTTGCAACGGTGGGTAAATAACAAACGGCTTTTCTATGCTGTCCCCCGTTTTGAAGATTACATTCCGGGCAGAAAGGAGGTTTGAAATGGCGTATGTAACCGTCCCAAAGGACTTAACAAAAATCAAAAGCAAGGTAATGTTCAACCTTACGAAACGACAGCTAATTTGTTTCAGCGCGGCGGTAGCAATCGGACTGCCGCTGTTCTTTTTGGTAAAAGACAGCGTTGGAACAACCACAGCGGCATTGTGCATGGTGCTTGCCATGCTGCCTATGTTTTTGCTTGCCATGTACGAGAAAAACGGGCAACCGCTGGAAGTGATTATTCGGCAATTTGTGGAAGTGAAGTTTCTTCGCCCCAAAGAGCGACCTTATCAGACCAACAATTTTTATGCCGCCCTTGCGCGGCAAGAGCAATTAGATAAGGAGGTACGGGCGATTGTCAAAGGAAAAGAAAAACACCCAAAACGAAAAGCGTAAACTTTCCCGACAGGAAAGAAAACAGATAGATACCCTTATCCGACAGGCAAAGGGCGACGGGAAGCCCCATACGGCGCAGGACAGCATACCGTTTGAGCGAATGTATAAGGACGGGATTTGCCGCCTTGCAAACGGGCGGTATTCCAAGTGCATTGAGTTTGAGGACATCAACTATCAGCTTGCGCAGCCGGACGACAAAACCGCCATTTTTGAAGCCCTTTGCGATATGTATAACTCGTTCGACGCTTCTATCAGCGTGCAGCTTTCCCTAATCAGCCGCCATGCGAACAAGGACGATTTCAAGAACAGTATCACGATTGCGCCGCAGAATGATGACTTCGACAGTATCAGAGCAGAATACACCGAAATGCTTAGGACGCAGCTTGAACGCGGAAACAACGGGCTTATCAAGACCAAGTTTCTCACCTTTACCGTTGAAGCAAAGGACATTAGATCGGCGCGGGCGCGTCTTGCCCGCATTGAAACGGACACCCTCAACCATTTTAAGGTGATCGGCGCGGCGGCGCGGGTATTGGACGGGAAACAGCGTCTTGAAGTGCTGCATGGGATTTTCCACCCGGACGGGGAACGCTTTAACTTTGCGTGGGAATGGCTACCCGCAAGCGGTCTTTCTGTCAAAGACTTTATCGCGCCGTCCTCTTTCCGATTTGGCGACGGGCGAATGTTTCAAATGGGCGGCAAGTTTGGCGTAGTTTCCTTTTTGCAGATCGTCGCGCCGGAACTCTCCGACCGTATGCTTGCCGACTTCATGGACGCGGAAAACGGGATTATCGTCAATCTGCACATTCAGAGTATCGACCACAACGAAGCAATCAAGACGATTAAGCGCAAGATTACCGACCTTGACCGTATGAAAATCGAGGAACAGAAAAAAGCAATCCGCAGCGGCTACGACATGGATATTATTCCGTCCGACCTTGCCACCTACGGCGGGGAAGCAAAAAACCTACTCCGCGATTTGCAGAGCCGCAACGAAAGAATGTTTCTGCTTACGCTGCTTGTCTTAAACCTTGCAGATACCAAGCAGAAATTGGATAACGAAGTATTTGGAGCGGCGGCAATCGCGCAGAAATACAACTGCATTTTGACCCGCCTTGACTACCGGCAGGAACAGGGGCTTATGTCCTCTATCCCGTTGGGGGAAAACCTTATCCATATCCAGCGCGGCTTGACGACCAGCAGCACCGCCGTTTTCGTTCCCTTTACGGTGCAAGAGCTGTTCCAAAGCGGCGAAGCATTGTATTACGGCTTAAACGCCCTTTCCAACAACATGATTTTGTGCGACCGAAAGAAGCTGAAAAATCCCAACGGCTTGATACTCGGCACACCGGGCAGCGGCAAAAGTTTTTCTGCAAAACGCGAAATCACAAACGCTTTTCTTATCACGTCCGACGACATTATCATTTGCGACCCCGAAGCCGAATATTACCCCCTTGTCGGACGTTTGAAAGGACAGGTTATCAAGGTTTCGCAGAACAGCACGCAGTACATTAACCCTATGGATATTAACCTCAATTACAGCGAGGGCGACACGCCCATAGCCTTAAAGAGCGATTTTATCCTTTCCTTTTGTGAGTTGATTATGGGAGGTAAAAACGGGCTGGAAGCTGTCGAAAAGACCTTGATTGACCGCGCTGTTATCAGCGTGTACCGCAACTACCTTGCCGACCCGAAGCCGGAGAATATGCCGATTTTGGGCGACCTCTACGACGAGATCAAGAAGCAGCCGGAAAAGGAAGCGCAGCGTATCGCGGCGGCATTGGAACTCTATGTAAACGGCAGCTTGAACATTTTTAACCACAGGACAAACGTTGACATTCATAATCGCCTTGTCTGCTTTGATATTAAGGAACTCGGTACGCAGCTTAAAAAAGTCGGTATGCTTATCGTCCAAGACCAAGTATGGAACAGAGTAACGGTAAACCGCAGCGAGGGCAAGGCGACGCGGTATTACATCGACGAATTTCATTTACTCTTGAAAGAGGAACAGACCGCAGCATACAGCGTCGAGATTTGGAAGCGTTTTAGGAAGTGGGGCGGTATTCCGACAGGTATCACGCAGAACGTCAAAGTGCGCCCAGATAGGGCGTTGTGCAAAGCAGTTTAAGGTACTGCCGCACACGGCAGTGTGCGAAATAGTCTGCCTTACCGACTAAGGAGAAATCCTTTACGGGAACATCGCATGGCAGAGAAAGGAATAGTCACCGAAAGACTTAGGTGCGACTGTTTCCTGATATTAAGAAGATATGAGGATAAGATTGGGTTTATCGAATGTAAGGTTCCAGTTCTTGTTTTTTGCAGGTGTGGGAAAAGTCTTGTAACCCATGTCATAACGCTGCCACGTCATCTTTTACGGCGGGGCAACTGCCAACACGTTATGAAACAGGCGTGAGAACACGTCATAACGAACCAAAAGCATATCCGACAATCTTCATTTACCTAAGCACAACGCTAACTGGGGATTGCCTAAGTCCGGCTCATTTGCCGGATATGGCAACGGAGGCTCCGTAGTAGTCCGAGAGGGTTAATGCCCCTTACATGGCGAAGGGAGCCAGTTAGTAACATCTAAAATGTAGGAATGAAAGGGAGGAGAAACCTCAATGAAACCAACATCTGAAATTTTAGAGCGTATTGAAAAGTGTTCCAGCGAACACAAAGACGGCGTATTCACAAGACTATACAGATATTTACTCCGTGAAGATATTTACTACGCCGCCTACCAGAAACTTTATGCAAACAAAGGTGCAACAACACAGGGTATCGATGACGATACCGCAGACGGTTTCAGTGACTTCTATGTAAAAGAGCTAATCCAGTCGCTAAAGGACGGAACCTACAAGGCTAACCCTGTAAGGCGTGAGTATATTCCAAAGAAAAACGGAAAACTCCGTCCGCTGGGTATCCCGTCTTTCCGTGACAAGCTCCTGCAAGAAGTTGTCAGAATGATTTTGGAAGCTATTTATGAACCTGTCTTTGACAGTCATTCCCACGGTTTTAGACCGGGAAAAAGCTGTCATACCGCACTCCGTCAGATTTCTTCTGACTTCACAGGCGTGGTTTGGTTTATCGAGGGCGATATTCAAGGTTGTTTTGACAACATCAATCACGAAAAACTGATTGAGATTTTAAGCAGGAAAATCAAAGACAGCCGTTTTCTAAACATCATTCGCCAGTTTTTGAAAGCTGGATATATCGAAAATTGGAAGTACAACGCCACTTACAGCGGTTCTCCGCAGGGTGGAATCTGTTCTCCGATACTTGCAAATATCTATCTGAATGAGCTGGATAAGAAGTTTCAGGAAATCGCAGAGCGCTTTGATAAACCGAGGTCTGCATATCAGACACCGGAATATCATGCGGCAAGCAAAGAATTAAAAAGGCTGTCTTACTGGATTGACCATACCGCTGATGAAGCGGAAAGACAAGAACTGATTGACCAACATAAGGCGCAGAAGAAAGCTATGAGAAATCTGCCCTGCAAACCCGCCGACAATAAGAAATTTACTTTTGTCCGTTATGCGGACGATTGGCTGGCAGGTGTGTGCGGCACAAAAGCGGAATGTGAGGAATTAAAGGCGGAAATCGCTGAATTTCTAAGCGCAGAGCTGAAATTGACTTTGAGCGAAGAAAAGACGCTGATAACGCACAGTTCCGAAAAAGTCCGCTTCATTGGCTACGATATTTGCGTCCGCAGAAATCAGGAAGTCAAAGGTCACAGAATGAAGAACGGAACGTGGAGAAAATCTCGTACCCTGCACATGAAAGTTGCCCTTACTATTCCCCATACGGAAAAGATTGAGAAATTCATGTTTGCAAAGAAAGTCATTCGCCAAAAGGAAAACGGGGAGTTCCAGCCGATACACAGAGCCGGACTTCTCAACCTTGCAGATTATGAGATTGTGGAACAGTACAATGCTGAAGCAAGAGGATTATGCAACTATTACAATCTGGCTTGTGATTATCACACGCTGGACTACTTCTGCTATCTCATGGAGTACAGTTGCTTAAAAACGATTGCCAATAAGCATAAAACCAGTATCCGCAAAATCATTCGTCAGTACAAAGACGGGAAAACATGGTCTGTCCCTTATGAAACCAAAGCGGGGACTAAACGTATACGCCCTGTTAAAATCGCTGATTGTAAGCGTGGCGAAGCGAGTGACATCATCTATCAGAGAAAGAAATTTAGCTGGAAAACCACTATCAGACAACGGCTCAATGCCAGAGTTTGTGAATTATGTGGGTGTAAAGAAGCCGACTTGTATGAGGTTCACGTTATACGGAACTTAAACGAGTTGGGTAATTCTGATTGGGAAACCGTGATGAAAAAGAAGCGGCGGAAAACGCTTGTTGTTTGTAGCAAGTGCCATGAAAGAATACACAGACACTAATCAATACGTTAATTACTAATGGGGAGCCGGATACTTCGAGAGGAGTAAGTCCGGTTCCGAGGGAGGGAGTAGGAAACCTACCGCCAACGGCGGCAAGGCGCCTTTACCCTACCCTACGACTTATTAAGCAGCCGCGAGGTGGAGAACATCTTTGAAAACTCTGACTTTGTGCTTATGCTCAATCAAGCCGCCGGCGACCGGGCTATCCTTGCGAAGCAGCTCTCCATTTCGCCGCAGCAAATGAAATATGTTACCCACACCGAAGCGGGCGAGGGGCTTATCTTCTACGGGAACGTGGTGCTGCCCTTTGTAGACCGCTTCCCCACCAACACGGAGCTTTACCGGGTAATGACAACGAAGCCGGAGGAAGTCGCTAATTCATAATAATTGCTGTTTTATGGTGAAAGGATATGATAAAATGTAAAATATAGGGGTGATGACATGAAAAAAACAAAGCATGGTGTTTGCTGTATTTGCGGCGAGGAAAAAGAACTTACATATGAGCATATCCCACCCAGAGCGGCATTTAACCATTTCAACTTAAAGTTATATGATTTTTATGGCTATATAACTCAAAACAATGCAAAATACAAGAACTCACAACAAGGTGCAGGACTATATTCATTATGCGCTAAATGTAATAACGACACTGGAACATGGTATGGTTCTGCATATGCAGAATTTGCTAATCAAGGTATGCGCTACTATCGGCAGAAAGCAACAGGAGCTTTAAGTGTTCCATACACTATTTATCCTCTAAGAGTGTTAAAGCAAGTTGTTTCAATGTTTGCAAGTGCTAAAGGTGCTTTATGGTGTGCAAATGAACCTATGATAAGAAAATTTCTACTTGACCCCTACTGCACAGAATTACCACCGCAGCTTGATATAAGAATGTATATGTTATCAAAAGGACGGTCTAAAATTGAACCATTGTCTGCACAAATGAATCCATTTACTGGAGAACGATTGATAGGAAGTGAAGTTGCGTATACGCCTTTTAGCTTTATTTGTATTGATGACAAAAACTATACCAATTACCGTGTTTTGAACGAGTTATGTTCTATCATGACCTTTTCAAATTATGGATATGATGATAGACAACAGCTTTTTATGAATATTCCACGCAAACCCTGTAATCCTGTTACTTTGGATTTTAGGGAAGATGTACCAGACCTTGAAACCTTTATAAAGTCAAAGTCAGACAAATGCTAACCCGCCCATCGTGGCGGGTTTTCTTATGCTTAAAAGGAGGTGAAACTTATAAAAAAAACATTGAAACCCCGCGATAAAATCACTCTGAAAATGAGCCGGGACGGGCTGACCGAGCAGAACCAGACCACAGGCGAGACCGAGCGTATCAGCCGCCGGGAACAAGACGCGGATTTTCAGAAAGCCCCGGAGCAGCAAGCCGCGCAGGACACGGCGGCACAGCTTAACCTCCTATCTTCCGGCACGTCGCCGCCCCATGCGCCGGGGATTGCCCCGAAGCCGGACACCGCCACCGCTGAACGTATCGCGGAGCATTTAGACGGGGCGCACACCCGCAAGGCTTCCAAAAAGGCAGCGAAAAAAGCACAGGCAGAAGCCACCGCACGAACAAAATCGTCCCGGCTGCAATTCACCGACGAGGAACGCGCTACCCCGGAGCTTGAACCCTATATCCAGAAATCCGACAAAGCCGCCAACCGTCTGGACGCGGCAAAGGCGGCTATCCCGAAGCAGAAGCAGCTTGTCAAGGAACGCACTTTTGACGAAGCCACAGGCAGGGGCAAGACCCGGCTGCACTTTGAGGAAAAGGAAAAGCCCATGCCCGGAAAGCCCACCAAAAACCCGCTGTCCCGCCCCGCGCAGGAAGCGGGTATTTTCGTCCACAACAAAATCCACAGCGTCGAAAAGGACAATTCCGGCGTTGAGGGGGCGCACAAATCCGAAGAATTAGCCGAGCGCGGCGCAAGGTACACGAAACGGAAAATGAAACAGGGCTACCGCAGCCACAAGCTGAAACCCTACCGGGCGGCGGCGAAAGCGGAAAAAGCGGCGGCAAAGGCAAACGTCAATTTCCAGTACCACAAGACCCTTGCCGACAACCCGCAGCTTGCAAGCAACCCTGTTTCCCGCCTATGGCAGAAGCAGAAAATCAAGCGGCAGTATGCAAAGGCGGCAAGGGCGGGCGGCGCAAAGGGCATACGCGGCGCAGCCGATAACGTCCGCAGGGCGGCAAAGAAAACCGCTGAAAAGACAAGACAGACGGCGGCGTTCGTTGCCCGCCACCCGGCAGGGGTAATCATTGCCATTGCCGCGCTGCTGCTGTTCATCATGGTATTTGCGGGCTTGTCCTCCTGTTCCTCTATCTTTTCCGGTACGTTAAACGGCGTGTTGGGAACGTCCTACACGTCGGAGGACAGCGACCTTGTAGCCGTGGAAAACGACTATGTTTCCAAAGAAAACGAGCTGCAAAGTGAGATTGACAACATAGAAAGCGCCCACCCCGGCTATGACGAATACCGCTATGACCTTGCGGCAATCGGGCATAACCCCCATGAATTAGCGTCTTATCTGACCGCAAAATACCAGACCTACACCCGCGCTGACGTACAGGCTGAATTGCAAAGGATTTTCAATCAGCAATACAAGCTGACGCTTACCGAGGAAGTGGAGATACGCTACCGGGAGGAAGAACGCACCGACACATGGACAGACGAGGACGGGAACGAGCATGAGGACACCTATACCGTACAAGTCCCCTATGAGTATTACATCTTAAATATCAAGCTGACAAATACCCCTCTGTCCACTATCGCGGAAAACAATCTGACCCCGGAACAGCTTGAAATGTACCGTGTCTATCTGGAAACAAGCGGCAACAAGCCGCTGATATTCGGCGGCGGCTCTCCAGACGGAACCCCGTCCGAGGATTTAAGCGGCGTGGACTTTGTAAACGGCACACGCCCCGGAAACACCGCTGTTGTGGACATAGCGAAAGCGCAAGTCGGCAACGTGGGCGGCTATCCCTATTGGAGCTGGTACGGCTTTAACAGCCGCGTGGAATGGTGCGCCTGTTTCGTGTCATGGTGCTATAACCAGATGGGGAAAAGCGAACCCCGCTTTGCCGCCTGCCAGTCCCAGGGTATTCCGTGGTTTCAGTCACACGGGCAATGGGGCGACCGCAGCTATCCAAACATAGCCCCCGGCGACGCAATCTTTTTTGACTGGGATTTAGACGGCAGCGCAGACCATGTAGGGATTGTCATAGGTACAGACGGGAGCCGCGTTTATACCGTGGAGGGCAATTCCGGCGACGCTTGCAAGGTAAAGAGCTATGACCTTAACTACCAGTGTATCAAAGGCTATGGGCTGATGAACTGGAACTGACAGACTTTGAAAATCGAAAGGAGTATCACAAAAATGGCAGCAAACAAAATTGACCGTATCGACCGGGAAATCGAAAAGACCCGCGAGAAAATCACCGAATACCAGAACAGGCTGAAAGGGCTTGAAGCGCAGAAAACCGAAGCGGAAAACCTGCAAATCGTTCAGCTTGTGCGTTCCTTGCGGCTGTCCCCGCAGGAGCTTACCGCCATGCTTGGGAAAGAGCCTATCCCCGGCATTGCCACCGTACCCGCCGATCACAACGGACAGGAGGACAACGAAAATGAAGAATAAGAAGATTTTTAGAACGCTCACCGTACTTTGTGCCGCCCTTATCCTCATGGGCAGCTTTTCCGTCACCGCCTACGCGCAGACCCCGGAGGAAACCCCGCCCGAAACCGCCGCAGAGCCGGACACGCCGCCCCTCACCCCGGAGGGCAACGCGACCCTTGTTGACGATTACGGGGGCAACAAGCAGCTTATCACCGTAACCACCAAAAGCGGCAACTACTTTTATATCTTGGTAGACCGCGCCGCCGAGGGGGAAAACACCGTACATTTTCTAAATCAGGTAGACGAAGCCGATTTAATGGCACTCATGGAGGACGGGGACGGCAAGACGGAAACGCCGCCCGCTGTCTGCAACTGTACCGATAAATGCGAAACCGGGAAAGTCAACCTTTCCTGCCCTGTCTGCAAGACCGACACAAGCGGCTGCACAGGTAAGGAAGCCGCCCCCGCCGAGCCGGAGCCGGAGGAAGAACAGCCGGAAAAGAAAAGCAACCCGGCGGGTATGCTGCTTGTGGTGCTTCTCGTTGCCGGACTTGGCGGTGGCGCGTTCTACTATTTCAAAGTGATGAAGCCGAAGCAGAGCGTCAAGGGCGGCACTGACCTTGAAGATTTTGACTTTGACGAATACGACGAGGACGAGCAGCCCGAAGCTGACGACGGAAGCCCCGGCGAGCAGGAGGACGAAACGGAGGACACCCTATGACATGGTTCACCGACAGCGTTTATGAAAAAATGATGACCCAAAGACCGAACGGGCGGCGTGAAAATACGCCGCCCGTTCCCCATTCCCCGACTTGCAAGGGCTGTCCCTATAAAGGGCAGTCCCCTTGTGTGGGCTACTGTATCAGGCAGCTAAAGGAAACGAAGCACACAGAGCCGGAACGATAAAAAGGAGGAAATTTCTATGCAGTTAGTAATCGCAGAAAAACCGAGCGTCGCCCAGAGTATCGCCGCCGTTCTTGGCGCAAAGGAAAAGAAAGACGGCTATATGGAGGGCAGCGGCTACCTTGTGTCATGGTGTGTCGGGCATTTGATAGGGCTTGCACAGGCTGACGCTTACGGGGAGCAGTACAAGAAATGGAGCTATGAAGCATTACCTATCCTGCCCCATGACTGGCAGTACACCGTCGCCGCCGATAAGGGAAAGCAATTCAAAATCCTAACAGACCTCATGCACCGGGGCGACGTTTCCGAAGTCGTCAACGCTTGCGACGCGGGGCGCGAGGGAGAATTGATTTTCCGCTTTGTCTATGAAGTGGTACAGTGCAACAAGCCCATGCGCCGCCTTTGGATTTCCTCAATGGAGGACGACGCAATCAGACAGGGCTTTGCTTCCCTCAAAGACGGGAAAGAATATGACGCGCTCTTTGCGTCCGCGCTATGCAGGGCAAAGGCTGACTGGATAATCGGCATCAACGCGACCCGCCTTTTCTCTTGTCTGTATGGCAAGACCTTAAATGTGGGGCGGGTGCAGACCCCAACCTTAAAAATGCTTGCCGACCGGGACGCGGCAATCACTTCATTCCAGAAAGAAAAATACTACCATGTGCGCCTTGACCTTTCCGGCGCGGAAGCGGCAAGCGGGAAGCTGACCGCCGCCAAAGAAGCAGAAACACTCAAAGCGGCTTGTGAAAGCGCACAGGCGGTATGCGTTTCCGTCACCAGAGAGAAGAAAACCGCAGCCCCGCCGAAGCTCTTTGACTTAACGAGCTTGCAGCGGGAAGCAAATAAAATCTATGGCTAGACCGCGAAGCAGACCCTTGACCTTGCACAAGCCCTGTACGAAAAACGGCTGCTGACCTATCCCCGGACAGACAGCCAATTCCTCACTGACGACATGGGCGACACGGCAACGAATATCGCCGCCCTGCTTTGCGGCAAGCTGCCGTTCATGGCGGGCGCGGACTTCACCCCGGAGATCGCCCGCACCCTTGACAGTAAAAAGGTATCAGACCACCATGCCATTATCCCCACCGCCCAACTTGCAAAGACAGACCTTTCCACGCTGCCGGAAAGTGAAAGGAATATCCTCACCCTTGCCGGGGTGCGTCTGCTCTTTGCCGCCGCCGAGCCGCACACCTATGAAGCGGTCACGGCGGTTTTTTCATGTGCTGACAGCGAATTTACCACAAGGGGAAAGACGGTGCTATGCGCCGGGTGGAAAGACCTTGAAGCACGTTTCCGGGCAACACTGAAAGCAAAGCCAGACCCGGAGGACAGGGACGGAGAAATCACCCTGCCGCCCTTTGCCGAGGGGCAAACCTTTGAATACCCCGCCGCAAGAGTGACGGTACACGACACCACCCCGCCGAAGCCACATACCGAAGCAAGTTTATTGTCTGCTATGGAACGCGCCGGGAACGCAGAAACCGACCCGGACGCGGAACGCCGGGGGCTTGGCACTCCCGCCACCCGCGCCGCCGTGATTGAAAAGTTAGTGTCTGCCGGATTTGCCGAGCGCAAGGGAAAGCAGCTACTCCCCACCAAAGACGGGAACAACCTTGTTTGTGTGCTGCCGGACAGCCTGACAAGCCCGCAGCTCACCGCCGAATGGGAAAACGCCCTGACGCAGATAGCAAAGGGAGCCGCCGACCCGGAGGGCTTCATGCAGGGCATTGAAGAAATGACGCGGGTACTTGTGGAAACCTACTCTGCCGTTCTGGACGATAAGAAAGACCTGTTCCGGGAGGAAAAGCCCGTACTTGGCAAGTGTCCCCGTTGCGGCGGCGATGTGTACGAGGGAAAGAAAAACTACTATTGCGGGAACCGGGATTGCGCCTTTGTCATGTGGAAGAATGACCGATTTTTTGAGGAACGCAAAACCGCCTTTACCCCGAAGATTGCCGCCGCCCTACTGAAAAGCGGCAAGGCGAACGTGAAGAAGCTCTATTCCCCGAAAACGGGCAAAACCTACGACGGGACGGTGCTTTTAGCCGACACGGGCGGGAAGTACGTCAACTACCGCATTGAGATACTGAAGAAAAAATAAGTTACGCAGCAAGCATAGGAAGTGTAGCCACACTTCCGTAAAACCCCCGTACTTTCCCTTTGGGAAATGCGGGGATTTTGCTTGTTGGGAAGTTTCCCAAACCCTCTATGAAAACCGAACCAAAATGATTTGAGAAAGGACGTGATGAAACCTATGTCATATTCCAGATACGACCGCGACAACTTAAAAGCTGCCGACACCATGAGGATTGAACGCACCATATACTTTGACAGCAAAAACGCGGATATTTCTACCTTAACCGCCTTGACCGTGGAACAGTTACAGACATTGCGCGAGGAAAGCGCGGCGGCTGAACAGGCGATTTTTAACGCCTTGCAGGAACAAGCCGCCGCATGGGAGGAACAGGCGGGCAAAACCCTGTTACTTGACAAAGCCATAGAATACGCCAGAACGCCCACCGCCGAGCATACGGCGAACCATTGGGAGCAACCGGACGAATACCGCCATGTAAGGAGCAACATGGTTTATAAAATGGATTACCGCATATCCGAAAACACCCGGTACGACAAAGCGGCGGGGCAATCCATTCCCTACTCTTATACCCTGTCTTGGAGCGTCTACACCAACAGCCCGGACGGATATAATCAAGCGAAAATCGCGGGACAAAGTAAAAAAGTCTTTGCAGACAAGGAAGCGTTAGAAAAATACCTGAACGGGCGCATTAAGGCGTACAACCATTTGTTTACAGAGCTGTCCCCGCCTATCCCGCAGGAGTACGCGCAGCATTTCCGGGTGAACGGGCAGCTACTACCCGGCTATACCGTGGAGGGCGAGGAACCAGAGCAACCCGCACAGGACACCCGACAGGCAGAAACAGCCCCGGCAGAACAGGCGACAGAGCCGGACAATCAGCCGCCGGACACCGGGCAGAGAAAGGAGCGTGAGGAAATGAACAAGCCTTTTGAAATACTGATTGACAGCCGCAGCCGGTTTGAAACAGGCGAACCCGGCGGCGTATGGCTACCCATGCCCGCCACAGCGGAGCAGCTTCACGACGCTATGAAAAGCGTCGGCATTACCGCTGACAACCCGCAGGATTTTTTCATACACGGCTTTTCCTGCCCGGAGGACAAACACCTTGCTTTGCCCTATGACATGGTATGCAGCGCGGGCATTGACGAGCTGAACTTCCTTGCGGTGCGTATCGGGGAGCTTGACCCCGCCGAGCTGACGAAGCTCAACGCCCTGGCACAAGCCCCGCATGGCTTGGAAACTATCGGGCAGATGATTGACTTCACCTATAACGTGGATTTCTATGTGCATATCGAAGCCCGCACATTCAGCGAATTAGGGGACTACTACTTGAACAAGTCGGGCATGGTGCAAATGCCGGAGGAATGGAAAGCAGGGATTGACCCCGCCGCGTTCGGAAAAAACGCCGCCCAAAAGGAACAGGGCGAGTTTACCAAGTATGGCTATATAGTGGCAAGCGGCGACCAGTGGGGACCACATTTTGACGGGCGTAACGTGCCGGAGGAATACCGCATTATGAGCTATCCGCAGCCACCGGAACGCCCCGACCCGGAAAAGACAGACCGGGAAGCCGCCCCCACAGAACAGGCAGCGACGCTGACCGCAGAGCCGCCGAAGCCGAAGCCCGTTGCCCCCATTATGCTAAAGGCAGATAAGCCCGCCGAAAAGCTCAAAGAGATTACCGACCGCTTGGAGCAGGGCATTTCGGAACTCTTTGAAAGCGACCGTTACAAAGAGTATCTAAGCGTCATGTCGAAGTTTCATAATTACAGCTTTAACAACACCGTACTGATCGCCATGCAGAAGCCGGACGCTTCTCTTATCGCGGGCTTTAACGCTTGGAAAAATGAGTTTGGGCGCAACGTCAAAAAGGGCGAAAAGGGTATCCGCATTATCGCCCCGTCGCCGTTCAAGGTAAGAAAACAAATGGAGAAAATCGACCCCCGGACACAACGCCCCGTTATCGGCAGGGACGGGAAGCCCGTCACCGAGGAAAAAGAAGTCACAATCCCCGCCTTTAAGGTGGTTTCAGTCTTTGACGTATCACAGACCGAGGGCAGGGAGCTTCCCAACCTTGCCGTGGACGCGCTGACGGGCGACGTGGAGAAGTACAAGGACTTTTTCGCCGCCCTTGAAAAGACTTCCCCCGTTCCCGTTGGCTTTGAAAAAATCGAGGGCGGCGCACATGGTTACTACCATCTGGAAGAAAAGCGCATTGCCATTGACGAGGGCATGAGCGAGCTACAAACGCTGAAAACCGCTATCCATGAAATCGCCCATGCAAAGCTGCATGACATTGACTTAAACGCGCCTTTGGAAGAACAGGCAGACCGCCCCGACCACCGCACCCGTGAAGTCGAAGCGGAAAGTATCGCCTACACTGTTTGCCAGCACTACGGGCTTGACACGTCGGACTATTCCTTTGGGTATGTCGCCGGGTGGAGCAGCGGCAAGGAGCTTACAGAGCTGAAAGGCTCTCTTGAAACGATACGCCGCACCGCCGCCGAGATAATTAACAGCGTGGACGGGCATTTTGCCGAGCTGCAAAAAGTACAGGGTAAGGAGCAGACCGCCGGAAAGGAACAGCCGCCACAGGACGCACCCACACAGGAGAAAGCCGCCGATAAGCCCGCGTTTACCCCGGAATACATCTACAAGGTACACGCCAACCCCCGCAGCGACAGCCGGGAAAACCTCTATTTCCTGCAAGCCTATCAGACACAGGAAAACGGCATGGCGAAGATTGGCGACGTACTGTATGTGGGAACGCCGGAGAAATGCCGGGAGCTGATGGGGCAACTGAACGCCGGGGAGCTGACACAGGGACAGGTAAAGGAGCTTTACACAAAGGCGCAGGAGCAGCCGAAAGCCCCGGAGCAGACCACCGAGCCGGAACAGCCGACACAGGAAGCCGAGCCGGACAAAGACACCTTTACCATTTATCAGTTAAAGCGCGGCGACGAAACGCGGGACTTCCGCTTTGAGCCTTACGACCGTTTACAGGCGGCGGGGCTTGCCGTTGACCCGGCGAACTACGCCCATATCTATACCGCACCCCTTGAGAACGGCATGACCTTAGAGGGGATTTTTGAGCGTTTCAATATCGACCACCCGAAAGACTTTAAGGGACACAGCCTTTCCGTTTCGGACGTGGTAGTGCTTCATCAGAACGGGCAGGACACCGCCCACTATGTAGACAGCTTTGGTTATAAGCAAGTGCCGGAGTTTTTACAGGAGCAGCAAAAGGAACTTGTCCCCGACAACTATCTGACCGGGGAGAAAGTTACAACGCCGAGGGGCAGTTTTCACTTAACTTCCATGAGCCGCGAACAAATGGAAGCCGCCGGATATGGCTTTCATCATCAGTCGGAGGACGGGAAGCATTACATCATGGGGAATGGCACACAGGCTTTCGCCGTTGCCGTGGAGCAGCCGGAAAACTACTTAAAGACCGCCGAGCAGACCACCGAGCAAAACTATAATATGATTGACGGGCAGATAAACAATACGCCCACCGTGGACGCACTGGAAGCAAAGGAAAAAGCCGGGGAGCAGATTTCCTTGACCGACCTTGCCGCTGCTGTCAAAGCAGACCGGGGATCCGGAAAAGCAGCAGAGCCGGAAAAGAAGCCCTCTATCCGGGCGCAGCTAAAAGCCGATAAGGAACGGGCAAAGAAGAAACCAACAAAGAGCAAGTCACAGGACTTGGAAAGGAGCTGACCGCATGAACAAGTTTGAAAACGTGGATATAATCGCTTCCCTTGACGCTATCATGCGGCAGAACACCGCATTTTACCAGAGCGATTTTGAGATTGACAAAGAGATTATCCAAAAGGCGGCGGCAAGCCCTACCGCCGAGGACAAGCGGCTTTTGTGGCTGTCCCGCCCGTCCGGGACGTACTGCTTCCGGGAACGGGACGTATTCTTGAAAGACACAAGGCAGCATAACACATGGAGGTTTTACGGGGAGCAGACCCGTGATAATGTCCTTGCCTATGCCGTTACAATCACAGGCACAGAGGGCGGGAAAATCAAAGGCGACCTTTACGAACTGGACTACCCGCAGCATTTTAAGCACGTCGCGGAACAGGCATTGCCCGCCGATACCGTCACCCTGCATTGTGAGCATGGGAGCCGGACACAGCCCGCGAAGCAGTATTACGACGGGACACCCGACCCGCAGCTTGGGGAGTTTGTACGCGGTGAAATGCAGCCCAACGCCCCCGACGCTTTGCGCTTCCTGCTTCAGCAGGAGCAGCGCGAACGGGAACGGCTGAAACCGGGCGACTGCAAGGAGCATACCACCGCCCTGCATGACAGCCGGATAAGGCGGGAAGCCGAGCGCATTTTATCGAAGCTGCAAGAACTTACAGAACCGAACAGCCCGGACAAGACATATTTCATGGTGGAGTTATCACCGCATTTTACGGCGATCGCGTCAAGCAAAGACACCGACCGCCTGTTATCCATGCTGCCCTTTAAGAAGCTGTCCCTTTCCAACTTGAAAGAGCGTCACGGCATTTATGCCTTTCTCCCAAAGGACGAAAACCGGGACAAGAGCTTACG
>ENA-OQNO01000607-OQNO01000607.1-human-gut-metagenome-genome-assembly--contig:-NODE-607-length-31853-cov-5.365599_pt1 | contig 31853 bp, 26 predicted proteins | sample MGYA00242629_ERZ504880 | MGnify/ENA primary metagenome ERZ504880 (study PRJEB26092, sample SAMD00036377) | human gut metagenome | host: Homo sapiens | study: EMG produced TPA metagenomics assembly of... | reverse complement strand
TGCCCACGGCGACGCGATAGTGCTCTTCGCCGACGATCTGCGGGTCGAGCGCGCGGGAGGTGGACTCCAGCGGGTCGACGGCCGGGTAGATGCCCAGCTCGGAGATCGAACGGGACAGAACCGTCTTCGCGTCGAGGTGCGTGAACGTCGTGGCCGGCGCGGGGTCGGTCAGGTCGTCAGCGGGCACGTACACGGCCTGCACGGACGTGATGGAGCCGGTGGTCGTCGACGTGATGCGCTCCTGCAGGTCGCCCATCTCGGTGGCCAGCGTCGGCTGGTAACCCACGGCAGACGGCATGCGGCCGAGCAGAGCGGACACCTCGGAGCCGGCCTGCGTGAAGCGGAAGATGTTGTCCACGAACAAGAGCACGTCCTGGCCCTGATCGCGGAAGTACTCCGCCTCGGTAAGGCCCGCCAGACCGACGCGCAGACGCGCTCCCGGCGGTTCGTTCATCTGACCGTACACGAGGCAGGTCTTGTTGATAACGCCCGAGTCGCTCATCTCGAGGTAGAGGTCGGTACCCTCGCGGGTACGCTCGCCCACGCCCGTGAACACCGACGTGCCGCCGTGTTCCTGGGCCAGGTTGTTGATGAGCTCCTGGATGATAACGGTCTTGCCCACGCCGGCGCCGCCGAACAGGCCCGTCTTGCCGCCCTTGACGAAGGGCTCGACGAGGTCGATGGCCTTGATGCCGGTCTCGAAGATCTCGGTGGTCGTGGACAGCTCGTCGTAGTCCGGAGCCGGACGGTGGATGGGCATGTAGCCCTTCACCTCGGGCATCGGCTTCTCGTCGACGGGCTCGCCGATGACGTTCCAGATGCGGCCCAGGGTCTCGGGACCCACGGGCATCATGATCGGGTGACCCGTGTCGACAACCTCGAGGCCGCGGACGAGACCGTCCGTCGAGCTCATGGAAACCGAGCGGACCAGGTTGCCCGGCAGGTGCGTCTCAACCTCGAGCACGAGGTGCAGATCGCCCGCCAGGGTTTTCGCATCAACCGTCAGCGCGTTGTAAATCGCCGGCAGCTGATCAGGGGGGAACTCGACGTCAACAACAGGACCGACGATACGCACAATGCGACCGGTAGCGCCCTTGCTGGCCTCGATCTCCTCCTTCGTAAGTAATTGTTCAGCCATTTAATCCTCCAAAGCCGCTGCGCCACCGACGATCTCGGAAATCTCCGTCGTGATAGCGCCCTGGCGTACGCGGTTATACAGTCTAGTCAACGTTTCGAGCACTTCGGTAGCGTTGTCCGTTGCCGACATCATGGCGTTGCGACGTGCGCCCTGCTCGGCGGCTGCCGAGTCGATGAGCGCGTGGTACAGCGTCGTGCGCACATACGCCGGCAGCAGGCGGTCGAGAACAGCCTCGGCACTCGGCTCGAAGATCACGTCGCCCTCGAGCTTCGCATCGCCCTCCGACAGCTGCACGCCGTCGGTGGCAAGCTCGGCCTCGAGCGCAGCCGTGTCCACGGGCAGCACGAGCTCCGTGCGAAGCACCTGCTCGGCCGCGTTCTTCGAGTGGTTGTACACGACCACGACCTCGTCGATCGTGCCGTTCTCGTACCCGTCGATGGCGTACGCCGCAACGGACGCGGCTTCCTCCATCGTCGGATCGGCAGAAAGGTCAATGAAGCCGAGCGCCGGCTCTACCTTGCGGTAGGTGAAGTACCCGACGGCCTTCTTACCGCAGGCGACGACCTCGGTGGACGCGCCTGCGGCCTGCTTTTCCTTCATGAGACGCTCGACGTGCCGCAGCACGTTGCTGTTGAAACCGCCGGCGAGGCCGCGGTCCGACACAACGACGACGAACAGCACGTTCTTCACTTCGTCGTGCGTGCGCAACAGCGCGTTTTCGGAGCCACCTACACGCTTGGCAACGTTGGCCAACATTTCGACCATGGAGTCGGCATACGGCGTCGCAGCCGCCACGCGCTCTCCTGCGCGACGGACCTTGGCAGCCGCTACCATCTGCATGGTACGCGTGATCTGCTTCGTCGAAGTGACGGAGCTGATACGCCTTTCTATGTCGTGAAGGTTGGGCATAGTCTACCTGCCTTAGGAAGCCGAGGGCGAGAACTGCAGCTTGAAAGCTTCAATCGCAGCGTTCAGGTCGGTTTCGATGGTATCGGTAAACTTCTGCGCCTTCTCGAGGGCCTCGACGATCTCCGGCTTGGAAGCGTGGATGAAGTCGAGGAACTCGCCGCGGAAGCGGACGACGTCGGACACGGGGATGTCGTCAAGGTAGCCATGCGCACCTGCGTAGATGGACATAGCCTGATCCATGACGGGCATCGGCACGTAACGACCCTGCTTCAACAGCTCGGTCATATGGGCGCCGCGGTTCAGCTGATCCTGCGTCGACTTGTCGAGGTCGCTGCCGAACTGCGTGAACGCCTGCAGCTCGCGATAGGACGCGAGGTCGAGGCGCAGCGTGCCGGCAACCTGCTTCATAGCCTTGACCTGCGCAGAACCGCCAACGCGCGACACCGAGATGCCGACGTTGACCGCGGGGCGCTGGCCCTGGAAGAACAGGTCGGTGGACAGGAAGATCTGGCCGTCCGTGATGGAGATGACGTTGGTCGGGATGTAGGCGGACACGTCGCCTGCCTGCGTCTCGATCATGGGCAGCGCCGTGAGCGAGCCCGCGCCGTACTCGTCGGACATCTTGACCGCGCGCTCCAGCAAGCGGGAGTGCAGGTAGAAGATGTCGCCCGGGTAGGCTTCGCGTCCCGGCGGGCGACGCAGCGTCAGCGACATCTGTCGGTACGCCACAGCCTGCTTGGACAGGTCGTCGTAGATGCACAGCACGTGGCGGCCCGGGTTCTCGGCCGTGGCCGGCTGGCCGTCTTCGCCGTTGTACATGAAGTACTCGCCGATTGCGGCACCCGCCATCGGGGCGATGTACTGCAGCGGAGCGGAGTCGGACGCGGAGGCGTTCACGATGATCGTGTACTCCATCGCGCCGTGCTTCTCAAGCGTCTCCACCAGGCCGGCAACCGTGGAAGCCTTCTGGCCGATGGCGACGTAGATGCAGATCATGTTCTTGCCCTTTTGGTTGATGATGGCATCAACCGCGATGGACGTCTTGCCGGTCTGGCGGTCGCCGATGATCAGCTCGCGCTGGCCGCGGCCGATGGGAATCATCGAGTCGATAGCCAGGATACCGGTCTGCATCGGCTCCTCGACGGGCTGGCGCTGGATGACGCCGGGGGCTTTGAACTCCACCGGGCGCATGCCGTCTGCCTTGATGGGACCCTTGCCGTCGATGGGCATGCCGAGCGGGTTCACCACGCGGCCGAGCATTTCCTTGCCCGAGGGGATCTCCACGATACGACCGGTCGTCTTGACCTGGTCGTTTTCCTTGATTGCGGTGACGTCACCAAGCAACACGGCGCCGACTTCGTCCTCTTCGAGGTTCTGAGCCATACCGTAGACGGTCTGGCCGTTGGAACCCACGAACTCGAGGAGCTCGCCCGCCATGGCGTCTTTGAGGCCGTCGACGCGCGCGATGCCGTCGCCGATCTGGATGACGGTTCCGACTTCGCGAGACTCGACGCTCGTATTGAGCGCATCAAGCTGCTTGCGCAGTGCTTCGTCAATAGACTGTGCGGTGATTTCAGTCACTAGCATTCACCTCCATCTGATGTGAGTTTGAGCACGTTGCGAGCGCTTTCCAACTGCGACAGGACGCTGGCGTCGATGCGCTTGCCGTTGGCACTCATCAATATGCCGCCGAGCAGGGACTTGTCGATGTGCTCGCGCAACACGACGTTCGTTCCCAAGTCGGCTTCAGCTTTCGTAATAATGACCTCGCGCAGGTGATCGTCCAGTTCGACGACGGTCGTGACGTCGACGACGGTGACGTTCAGCTTGCGTTCGAGCTGTTCTCCATAGCTGGCCCATACGCGCGACAGCAACGCGAAGTCCCCGCGTTCGGCCATGACGGCCAGAACGTCGACGAGGACGGGGTTGCACTCGGCGAAAAGATTCCGCACGAGCTGGCCCCTCTGCTCGGGCGTATAGGAGCTGTCCTCCAAGGCGTCGGAGAGATCCATGTTCGAACGTGCGATGCGCATGATGCGCTCGGCCTGGTCGCGGACCTCGAGCACGGCGTCCTGACCGCCTGCTTCGTATGCGCCGTCCAACAAGACGGACGCATACGTCGCGACCTTCTCTTTGAGAATTTGGCGGTTAGTTGGCATTGAAACTGCCCGCCTCGTTCACGTAGCGCTCGATGATCTTGCGGTGCTCGGCGTCGTTCAGGTCCTCGCCGATGAGGCGGGACGCGACGGCGACGGACAGGTCGGCAACCGAGCCCTGGAGCTCGGAGATGGCAGCCTTCTTCTCCGCTTCGATGGCGTTGTGCGCCTTCTCGATCATCATGGTGGCCTCGGACTGCGCCTTGTCGGTGATGTCAGCCTTCACGGCCTCGCCCGTCTTCTTCGCGTCGGCGACGATCTGGGCAGCCTGGGACTTGGCATCCTCCAGCTGGCGCTTGTATTCCTCAAGCACGCGCTCGCTTTCGACGCGAGCCTGCTCGGACTTCTCAAGAGAATCCTTGATGGTCATCTCGCGCTTCTCCAGCATGGCCTCGAACTTCGGCCAACCGAACTTGGCCAAGACGACCCACAGCAGGATGAAGATCACGAGCATGGGGATGAATTCCGCCATGTCGGGCAGGATGGCACTCAGGCCGCCCGATGACTCTTCTTCAGCCGCGAACGCGAGCGCAGGGAAAGCAAACGTCATGCCGGCGCCGGCAAGCGCGGCGAGCCCGATACGGGCCGATGTTTCTTTCGCTTTAGCTTTCACGTACGTTACCTCCTTGTAAGCCTTATACGGCACGGTATCCGAATACAGGCTTAGTTACACGATGAAGGTAAGCACGAAGCCGATGAGGCCCAGAGCCTCGGCGAGAGCGGCACCGATGATGAAGTTCGTGAACAGACGGCCCTGCAGTTCGGGCTGACGAGCGGTCGCAACGCAGCAGCCGTAGCAGGCGATGCCGATGCCCAGGCCGGGGCCGATGGTCGACAGGCCGTAGCCTACGAGTTTCAAGGCCGCGAGAGCGAGTGTAATTTCCACAGTTTCCTCCTTTTACCGTTCTCGGGCTTTTCCCGAGAACTATGGACACCTATCTATGTCAACCAGCCGTGGAATAGCCGGTCAAACACCAAACATGAATCGCGCGTGACGCGCGGACGACCTAGTGGTCGGACGTGGCCAGGCCGATGTACACCGCGCTGAGGATGGTGAACACGTATGCCTGCAGGAATGCGACCAGCACTTCGAGCGCGTACATGGCGAACAGGAACAGCATCCATGCGATGGAGACGCCGCCGACGGCAACGCCCGCACCCTGGATAGCGGAACCGATGAACACGCTGGTGAGCAGTGCGAAGATGCCGAGGACCATGTGGCCGGCGAACATGTTGCCGTAGAGTCGAACGGCCAGCGTGAGCACGCGCAGCACGGTGGAGAACAGCTCGAGGAACCACACGATGGGAACCATCACGATGGGCAGACCGGCCGGCGCGAACGACTTGAGGTAGCCGCCGAGGCCCTTCGCCTTGATGCCCCAGAAGATGAAGTACACGAACGAGATGGCCGACAGCGCCCAGGTGATGCTGATGGACCCGGTGGGGGTCTTGCAGCCCGGGATGAGGCCCACGAAGTTGCTGATGAGGATGAAGAAGAACAGCGTGGCCAGGAACGGCAGGTGCTTCTTGTAGCCGTGGCCGATGGCGCTCTCGCCCATATCCTTCTTCACGAACTCGTAGCCGTACTCCACCATGTTGGTGAACTTGTTCGTGGGGATGATCGTGAGGCGCTTGCTGGCGGCGAGCACGACGACGAGCGTGATGAGGAAGCAGATGAGCATCCACAGCACGTATTGCGTCATGCCGAACGACCCCGACCCGAACACAAAGGTGGGATCGAAAGAATGCTGCAGGTGGGGTACCTGTTCCGCAAGGGATTCAAGAGGATTCACGTGTCTTTACCTTTCCATCTTACTTCCGCACGAGATTGCTGACGCCGAACCCGATAGCCGCGACGGAAAGAGCCACGACTTCGGCAAGAACAAAGGGCAGGATGAGCTCGCGCGCGAGCAACGCGCAGGCGATAGCGGAAACGAAAAGCACAGCGACGGAAAGCAGCACACCCAGAAGAAGGGCACCGGCGTGCCCCAGGTTGCTGGTATCGGTCACTCGTCTCGTCATGCGCAAACCGACGAACAGCGGAGCGAACCCCGCGATGCCTGCAAGCGCCCCCAATACGATAGCTATTGCCATGTCCCACTTTCTTCTTGACCGTCGAGCGCACACGCGCGCATCCATACCAAGCCACGACGTATGATAACGGAACTTCACGTTTGTCCAACGTCGGGGTTACAAAAAGTTACAAAAATAGGGTGAGTGGAGGAATAAACCGGTCAAAAAACTGCATAAAGCGCGAAGGAACGGTCAGCGAAACCGTATATTCCTTGAGCGGACGGGGCCGCGGCGCGTTCGCCCGGCCCCGCGCTCCCCTACCCTTCGAAGACGCGCAGCTTCATGCCGGCTTCCTCGAGCATGGACATGGACAAGTCGTCGGGATACGGGTTCTGGTAGACGATCTCGTCGATGCCGGCGTTGATGAGCATCTTGGCGCACACGACGCAGGGCTGCGTGTTGATGTAGATGGACGCCCCCGTGATGTTGATGCCGTAGCGCGCCGCCTGGATGATGGCGTTCTGCTCGGCGTGCAGGCCGCGGCAGATCTCGTGGCGCTGCCCGCTGGGCACGCCGAGCTGCTGGCGCAAGCACCCCGTCTCGGCGCAGTGGCGCATGCCGGTGGGCACGCCGTTGTAGCCCGTGGCCAGGATACGGCGGTCCTTCACGATGACGGCCCCCACCGCGCGGCGCATGCACGTCGTGCGCGTGGCCACCTCGTTCGCCAGGGTCATGAAGTACTCGTCCCAGCTGGGGCGCTTGTCAAGATGAGGCACTGCAGTTTCCATGAGGGGTCCCGTCTTTCCGTCCTACTTCGTGCCGAAGATGCGGTCGCCGGCGTCACCCAGGCCGGGCACGATGTAGGCGTGGTCGTTGAGGCACTCGTCGATGGCGCAGGTGTAGATCTGCACGTCGGGGTCGGCGGCCAGGACGGCCTCGATGCCGACGGGCGCCGCCACGAGCACGACGAGCTTGACGTTCTTCACGCCGAGCTTGCGCAGGTACGAGATGGCCGCGGTGGCCGAGCCGCCGGTGGCGAGCATCGGGTCCACCACGAGCACGTCGCGCTGCGCGATGCTGTCGGGCAGCTTCGCGTAGTACTCGTGCGGCTCGTGGGTTTCGGGGTCGCGGTACATGCCGAGGTGCCCCACGAACGTGGACGGCATGAGCTCCTGCAGGCCCTCCACCATGCCGAGGCCCGCGCGCAGGATGGGCACGATGACCATTTTCTTGCCGGCCACCTGCTTGCACGTGGTGGTGCAGATGGGCGTTTCAACCTCGACGTCTTCCAGCTCGAGGTCGCGCGTGGCCTCGTAGCCTTCAAAGATGGACAGCTCGCGCACGAGGGCGCGGAAGTCCTTCGAGGACGTGTTCTTGTTGCGCAGCTTGGACAGCTTGTGCTGGACCATCGGATGGTCGACGACGGTGACGCGGTCGTATGCATTCGTCATGGGCTGAGGCTCCTAGTAGTCGAGTTCCGGGTAGAGCGGGTGGGCGGCCAAGAGGGCGTCCACCTTGGTGCGCACGTCGGCGAGCTTCGTCTCGTTGTCGGCGTTGAACACCGTGGCAGCGATGAGCTGGCCCACCTCGTAGAAGTCGTCGGCGGTGAAGCCGCGCGTGGTGGCGGCGGCCGACCCCACGCGGATGCCGCTCGTGACGAACGGGCTGCGCGGCTCGTTGGGAATGGAGTTCTTGTTCACCGTGAGGCCGACGCTCTCAAGCAGCTTCTCGGCGTCCTTGCCGGTGACGTCGGCGGGCGTGAGGTCGACGAGGCACAGGTGGTTGTCGGTGCCGCCGGACACGAGGCGCAGGCCCCCGTCCATCATGCCGGCCCCGAGCGTGCGGGCGTTCTCCACCACGTGGTTGATGTACGCGGCGTAGGCGGGCTGCAGCGCCTCGCCGAACGCGATGGCCTTGCCGGCGATGACGTGCATGAGCGGGCCGCCCTGCGAGCCGGGGAACACGGCCTTGTCGATTTTCTTGGCGATGTCCTCGTCGTTGGACAGGATGAAGCCGCCGCGCGGGCCGCGCAGCGTCTTGTGGCTCGTGGACGTGACGACGTCGGCGTGCGGCACGGGGCTCGGATGCGCGCCCGTGGCCACGAGGCCGGCGATGTGGGCCATGTCCACCATGAAGTACGCGCCCACCTCGTGCGCGATGGCGGCCATGCGCTCGAAGTCGATGATGCGGGGGTAGGCGCTCGCGCCGCCCACGATGAGCTTCGGGCGAACCTCCTTGGCGATGCGCTCCACGTCGTCGTAGTCGATGGTCTCGGTTTCGGAATCCACGCCGTAGCTGGCGAAGTTGTAGTGGCGGCCCGAGAAGTTCACCGGCGAGCCGTGCGTAAGGTGGCCGCCTTCGGCGAGGCTCATGCCCAGCACGGTGTCGCCGAGCTCGATGAGCGCCTCGTACGCGCCCAGGTTCGCGTTCGCGCCGCAGTGGGGCTGCACGTTCGCGAAGCCGGCGCCGAACAGCTGGCAGGCGCGCTCGCGCGCGAGATCCTCCACGAGGTCGACCTTCTCGCATCCGCCGTAGTAGCGCTTGCGCGGATAGCCTTCGGCGTACTTGTTCGTGAGCACGCTGCCCACGGCTTCCATGACGGCGGGCGACGTGAAGTTCTCCGACGCGATGAGTTCGACGGAGTCGCGCTCGCGCGCAAGCTCCTGGCGCATCGCGTCGGCGACAGCGGGATCGGTCTGAGGTACGTAGGTGAGCGGCATGGAGTGCCCCCTTCGGGAACCGGATGTTTTCAGAATCGACTCATGCTAGCACAATCGATGCAGGCCATGGAACCTCAACGAGGATCAAGGCGCGAAACGACAGCCGGATGCGAACGGCAGGCCTTAGGCCAGGTAGCGCTCGAGCCATGAAAGCACGGTGCCCGCCGCGCGGGAGAGCGGCCGGGCGCTCGGAACGATAGCGCTGACCTCCCAGGTCAAACGCGGATCATCAAGCGCGATGGCAACGATGCCGTCCTGGCAGAACCGCTCGGCCGTGCGGGCCGGCACGATGCACGCGCCGCGCTTTTGCCGCATTTGATCGAGGATGAGATGGTAGTCGTGCCACCGATAATCCATGGCAAGGCGAAGGCCTCGCTCGCGGGAAAACGCGCCGAGCGACACGTCGAGGGGAAACGTCTCGCTCAAGCCGAACCAGGTGATGCCGCGCAGCCCTTCCACATCGCGCCGCCCGTCGGCAAGCAGCGACTCGTGCACGGCCGCGCACAGCGGGATGCGGCACAGCGACACGCAGCGCGTGCCCGGGGCATCGATGCTGCCCGCCACGAGCACGAGGTCTTTGCCGCCTTCGGCCACGCACTGAGCCGCAAGCACCGGTTCGACGATGTCGATGTCCAAGCTCATGCGGTGCCCTTCGCCCGCGAACGCCGCCACCATCTCGTCGAGCGAGAGCGACAGCAACGCGCCGTAGGCAACCCCGAGCCCTACCGTTTCGACGGGACGGCTATCGGCAGCGCACAGCCGTTGCACCTCGTCGTAGGCGGTGAGCGCCTCGACCACCTTCGGGTACACCGCGTGCGCCAACGCGGTAGGTTCGAGGCCGAGCGGGCCCCTGACGAACAGCGGATGCCCCCATTCGGCCTCGACGCTTTTCAGAGCTCCGCTGAATCCCTGCCGCGTCAGATACGCCCGTTTGGCGGCTTTCCCGATGGAGCCGCTCTCGTAGGCGAGCCGGAAACACGTCAAGCCGTGTATGTCCATGTCCATCCCCTCCCCTCGTTGCCAGTATAGCAAAGCGCACCCCATCGGCAGCGCCGCCCGCGCGGGACGCGGGGCCTCCTGCGGCAGCAAGCTGCTGCGGGGTATCAGGCGATCGCTGCCTTGTCGGGACGGGTGCCGCGCGGTTTCATGGCGCAAGGGGCATCGTCAACGAACAAGGAGGAGCATATGGACAAGCACGGCAAGCACGCGGGCATGTCGCGCAGGAGCTTTCTGCAGGGCATCGCCTGGGGAACCGTCGGCACGGGAGCGCTCGGCATGGGGGCGCTTTCCCTCGCGGGATGCGCTCCCGCCGCATCCGAGACGCATCGGGAGACGGGCGCCGCAACGGCGTCGGGCGCGCAGCCCGCAAGCGTCGCGACCGAGCTCAACCCGCAAGACTACGACTACACCGCGAATTCCATCACCGACTTCGGTTCGTCGACGCTCTTCTCCGATTGGCAGCTGGGACCCTTCACCTTCCATCACCGCATGGTGAAATCGGCCGCCTTCCAGCTGGCGTTCATGAAGAACAATCCGGACGAGTACGTCGGGTACTACGAGCGCATGGCGCGCGGCGGCGTCGAGATGATCTGGGTCGAGGACTTCGCCAACATCTGGGAGCTCACCGCAAGCCCGCTCAAGCAGGACTACGCGCTGTACGACGTGAAGCGACTGCTCGACACGCTGCACGACGCGGGCGCGCGCGTCGGCTACCAGTTCGACACCATGGGCTCGGCCATCGGACCGCTCGTGTTCACCGAGAACTTCCTCGGATCGTACTCCACCGACGACGTGAAATCGTGGGAGCGGACCATCGTCGACATCGCCGTCAAGCTGCACGACGACGGGTTCGACGCCTTCGAGCTCAACTTCGCGGCGAACAACGTGGGGCAATCGTTCCTGTCGCGGGCGCGCAACAACCGCGACGACGAGTACGGGCCGCAATCGCTCGAGAACCGCACGCGCTTCGCCGTGGAAACCATCAAGGGCATCAAGGAGGCCTGCGGCGGCGGCTTCGTCGTGCAGCTGCTGATCAACGGCATCGAGGCGAACGACCAGACCCTCGGGCAGGACTCGCCGTACAACTCCGTCGAGGAGGTGAAGGCCATCGCCCGCATCCTCGAGCAGGCGGGGGCCGACAGCCTGCACGTGCGCCTCGGGCCCTGCGGCCAGCACGTGGCCCAGTTCGCGAACGATCTGTACTTCTCGGCGCGCGGGCTGGAAGGCGCAAGCGGGTTCGGCAGCCGCTTCGATTTCTCGCGGCATTTCCAGGGCAAGCTGCGGGCCAGCCACTCGGGCTGCGGCATGATGATCGACGTGGCCGCCGAGATCAAGAGCGCCGTGTCCATCCCCGTCGGCGCGGCTACGTACATGGACCCGGCGCAGGCGCCCGACTACTTCGAGGAGGCCCTCGCCGACGGCAAGCTCGACTTCCTCGTGATGAACCGGCCGCTGTGCGTCGACCCCGAGTACGTGACGAAGCTGCGCGAGAACCGAATCGACGAGATAGCCCCCTGCACGCGCTGCTTGCACTGCTTCTACGACCCCGACAAGGCGGGAACGCTTCTGGAGCACTGCCGTGTGAACGCCGCGAACTGGCGCGCGTTCGGCGAGAGCATACCGGAAGGCTGGACGCCGCAAGCGGCGGCGCAACCCAAGAAGGTGCTCGTTGCGGGCGGCGGTCCCGCCGGCATGGAAGCGGCGCGCGTGGCGGCGCAGCGCGGGCACGAGGTGACGCTGTACGAGAAGAGCGGCAGCCTGGGCGGGTTGCTCACGTCGGCGGCGGCCATCAAGGGACCGCACGAGAACCTCGAGCGCCTCGCCGCGTACCTCACGCGGCAGCAAGAGCTGTGCGGCGTGAAGGTGGTCACCAAGACGGAGGTCGATGCGCAGCTTGTCGAGCAGGAGCAGCCGGATGTGGTGATCGTGGCCACGGGCGGCACGCGCCCCGCTCCCCTGTTCGAGACGACCGGCGCCACGAGCGTGCTCGCCTTCGATGACGTTGTGGGCAGCGACCTGGGACAACGCGTGGTGGTGTTGGGCAGCAACGCCCAAGCGGTGGACGTGGCCGTGTACCTCGTGGCGCAGGGCAAGGACGTGACCATCGTGACGCCCGATCCGTTGGAGCTGTTCGAAAAGGGACATTCGGTGAACGTGCGCGGCTTCGTCGAAACGGCGCTCAACGCTCAGGGAACGCGCGTATGGCCGTCGGCAACGCTGTCGGCGGTGGGCGACGGCACCGTCTCCTTCACGAGCGAGGCGGGCGTGGACGTGACCGTGCCCTGCGATGCGCTCGTGGACATGCGCGACATGCTGCCGGACACTGCGCTGGCGGATGCGCTGGCGGGCGTCGAGACGGTGGCGGTGGGCGATTGCGCCGACCCCTACAACATCGCGGAGGCCATCGCGGCGGGCAACCTCGCGGCCCGCGCCCTCTAGTGCGGGAAGCTCGCGGAGCCGACCCTTCCCGGCTCCGCGAGACCGGCCGGTTTCGGGCGAGCTACCCCTCGAGCGCGGTGATCTTCTTGACGCGGTCTGCGTGGCGGCCGCCGCCGAATTCGGTGGACACGAAGGCGTCGAGGATCTCGCGGTTCGTGGCTTCGTCGACGAAGCGGCCCGACACGGCCACGATGTTCGCGTCGTTGTGCTCGCGGGCCAGCGCGGCGAACACGGGGCTCGTCACGTTCGCGGCGCGGATGCCGTCGATCTTGTTGGCGGCCACGGCCATGCCGATGCCCGTGCCGCACACGAGCACGCCCCGCTCGGCCGCGCCGTCCACCACGTCATGCGCGACGAGGGCGGCGAAATCGGGGTAGTCCACGCGGTCGTCGGTGCCGGGGCCGCGGTCGATCACGTCGTGGCCGAGGCTTTCCAGGTACGCGGCGAGGGCCTGCTTCTGCTCGAAGCCCGCATGGTCGCTGGCAATGCTGATCTTCATCGGATGTCCTTCCCTTCTCGTCTTGGGGCCAGTATACGGCAAACCGCCGCTGAGGGAACGCAGCAGGGCGGGTTGATGCGATATCTCCAACGTGAAAGGGGCGGACTAGGACATCGTGCGGGCGACGGCGCGGGCCCAGCCTTCCAGCAGCGCGGCGTGGCGCTCGTCTTCCATGCCCGGCTCGTACACGGCGTCGGAGGAGCGCAGCGCGCGCAGGCTTTCCGCGTCCTTCCAGAAGCCGGTGGCCAGGCCCGCGAGGAACGCGGCGCCGAGCGCGGTGGTCTCGGCGTTCTGCGGGCGCCGCAGCGGGGTGCGCAGGATGTCGCTTTGGAACTGCATGAGGAAGTCGTTTGCGGAGGCGCCGCCGTCCACGTTGAGCACGCTGAGCGGCACGCCGGCGTCGGCCTCCATGGCCACCACGAGATCGCGCACCTGGTAGGCCAGCGATTCGAGCGACGCGCGCACGATGTGCGCCCGCCCCGTGCCGCGCGTGAGGCCGTAGATGGCCCCGCGCGCCTCGGCGTCCCAGTAGGGAGCGCCCAGGCCGGTGAAGGCCGGCACCACGTACACGCCCTCGGCCCCGTCCACGCTGCGAGCGATGGCCGAGGTTTCGGCCACGTCGTCGATGATGCCCAGGTCGTCGCGCAGCCACTGCATGAGCGCGCCGGCCATGAACACGCTGCCCTCGAGCGCGTACTCGGGACCCGCGCCGGGGCCCGACGCGGCGATGGTGGTGATGAGGTTGTGGGTGGAACGGCACGCTTCGCCGCCCGTGTGCATGAGCAGGAAGCAGCCGGTGCCGTACGTGTTCTTCGCCTGGCCGGGCTCGAAGCAGCACTGCCCGAACAGGGCCGCCTGCTGATCGCCCGCCACGCCGCAGATGGGCACGTTCGGCACGATGCCGGTGGAGGCCGTGCGGCCGAACTCCCCCGACGAGGGGCGCACGTCGGGAAGCAGCGACGCCGGGATGTCGAACAGGTCGAGCAGCCACGGGTCCCACCGCAGCTCGTGGATGTTGTACAGCATGGTGCGGCTGGCGTTCGTCACGTCGGTGGCGTGCACGCGGCCCTGCGTGAGCGTCCAGATGAGCCACGTGTCCACGGTGCCGAAGGCGAGCTTGCCGGCTTCGGCGTCGGCGCGGGCGCCTTCCACGTTGTCGAGGATCCACTTGATCTTGCTGGCGGAGAAGTAGGCGTCGGGCACGAGGCCCGTCTTGTCGGCGATGGTACGCGCGACCTCGGGGTCGGCGGTGAGCTCGTCGATGATGGGCGCCGTGCGGCGGCACTGCCACACGATGGCGTTCATCACGGGCTCCCCCGTTTCGCGATTCCACACCACGGTGGTCTCGCGTTGGTTCGTGATGCCGATGCTGTCGATGTCGTCCGAGGCGAGGTTGTGCGCCACGAGCAGCTCGGTGAGCGCGCCGAGTTGGGACGACAGAATGTCGCGCGGGTCGTGTTCCACCCACCCAGGCTGGGGGTAGATCTGCGGAAACGGGTTCTGCACCGCATCGACGACGTGACCGAGCGCGTCGACGAGCATGGCGCGCGACGAGGTGGTTCCCTGATCGAGCGCTACGACGTACTTTGGCATGCATGCTCCTCAATCCATGTGACCACGTCAGTATAAACCTGGGCCCGTCCCGGTTCGTTGAGGATTTCGTGGCGCATGCCGTCGTACAGCTTCACCTCCACGTCCTGCACGCCGGCGCGGCGCAGCAGCTCGGCCGCCGCCTGCACGCCCTTGCCGTTGCCCCCCACCGGGTCCTCGGCGCCGGCGATGAACAGCACCGGCAGGTCCTTCGGCACCTTCGCCGCACACGACGGCGACACCACTTCGCCCGTGAGGTCGGTGAGCGTGGCGTAGCCGCCGACGGAGAACATGGCGCCGCACAGCTCGTCGGCGATGTAGGCGTCCACGACGGCCGGGTCGGTGGAAATCCAATCCGTCGACGTGCGCGGGTTCTCGATTTGCTTGGCGAACGCGCCCACGCCCATGTTGTCGAGCAGGGTGCTGCGGTAGGCCGGCCCCTTCGTCTTCGCGAGGAAGCGTGCGAGGGCGTTGCCCGCCTTCGACAGGACGAGCGGCTGCTGGCCCGTGCCGCAGATCACCGCGGCGGCCACGTCCTCGCCGTGGCGCGCGAGGTAGGCGCGCACGATGAAGCTGCCCATGGAATGCCCGAACAGGATGTAGGGCGTTTGGCGGGAGTAGCGCGCCGTGACGGTTTTGCGCAGCTCGTGGACGTCCTCGATGAGGATCTCCTTGCCGTCCGGCGGCAGGCAGCCCAGCTCGTCGGCGCTGCTCACGCTCTTGCCGTGGCCGATGTGGTCGGCGGCGCACACCACGAACCCGTGCCCCACGAGGAAGCGGGCGAACTCGTCGTAACGGCCCACGTGCTCCACCATGCCGTGGGCGATTTGGATGACGCCGCGCGGGGGCTTGCGCCGTCCGCCGCGCACGCGTGCCGGCTCCCATACGAGCCCTTTGATGGTGGACGTCCCGTCGTGGGACAGAAAGCCGATGGGCGCCACTGCAACCGCTGTTTCCATATGTGATCCCCTCCCCAGGAGTTTTCTCTAGTATAGCGGAGCGGTGCGCCGCGGCGGGCGACGGGGACGAAGGAGGGGGCCTCCGGAGCGAAACCGTTACGAAGGGGCGCCGAACCGCGCGCCGATGCAGCGGCAGGAGGCGCACGTCGACCACCAGGGCGCGCGCCTCGGCCCCAGCAGCGTTCAACGTCGAACCCGGCCCCTCGATGGCAAACCGCCATTGATGTTGGGAGCCTTGGACAAAAACGCGTCGATTCTCTATCCTCACTTGAAAATAGATAAAATGCCGAAGCCGTGACCAGGGGATTTGGAACGCGATGCTTCTGACAGCCGCGAAATGGCTCGGCAAACGTCGAAAAACTAGAGAATCGGCGCGTTTTTGTCCAGACGATACGAGGCCTTATGCTAAGCAGTTCGGCAAAGGACTGCGCACATCCGGCAAGCGCCGCGCGTCAGGAAAGGGCCGCGATGGCGGCGGGCGTGACGGCGCCCTCGCGGACGATGCGCGGCGCGTCGCCGGTGCAGTCGATGACGGTGGACGCGACCCCGCTCTTGTCGTCGTCGGCCTCGTCGGCGAGAACCACGTTGACGCGGGCCGCGAGCTGGGGGTCGAGGGCGTCGATGGCGCCGGGGGCCGCCTCGCCCGAGGGGTTCGCCGAGGTGGTGGCAAGCGGGCAGCCGACGGCCTCGATGAGGGCGAGGGCCGTTGCGCTGTCGGGCATGCGCAGGCCGATGGAGCCGGCGGCCGAGCGAAACGCGGGCGGCACGGCGTCGCTCGCCTCCACGATGAGCGTGAGGGCACCGGGCCAGTAGGCGCGCGCCAGCTTGCGAGCCAGGTCGGGCACGTGCGCGCCGTAGCGGTCGAGGTCGTCGCAGCCTGCCACGAGCCAGGAGATGGGCTTGCCGCGGTCACGCTCCTTCAGGGAGTACAGCACGTCGGGGCCGGCGACGGCCTCCACCGACACGCCCAGGCCGTACACGGTTTCGGTGGGGAAAATGACCGCCTCGCCGCGCTTGAGCGCGGAAGCGGCTTCGTCGAGCGAGCGGGGCGTTGGCATGGGCGGTCCTTCCCTGGTTGAGTCGAAGGGCATTGTAGCACGCGCGCGGCGGCGCGGGGCGTGCTGCGGAAGGCGACGCGCTCGCACCGGTCGCCGTCCGACGGCACGCCCCCGACGTCCGACGCCCCCCGACGGCGCCCACCGCCTTCGCCCCGCCTCCCGCATCCCAGGCCTTCTCCCCACCTCCCGCATCCCATCAGTGTTACGAATTTCATTTTCGTGTTACCATACGCATCAGTATCGCCGTATCGAAAGGATTTCCTCATGGATCAATGCAAGGAACGGGGGCGCATCGTCGGCAAACTGGCGGCGCTGATGGCCGCCGGCATGCTGGCGGTTTCGCTCGCCGCGTGCAGCGCGCCGCCGGCCGACGAGGCGCACAACGGGGCGGCCGCGCAGGAGCAGGCCGCCACGCGCACCGTTACCGACATGGTGGGACGCAGCGTCGAAGTGCCCGCCGAGGCCGACAAGATCATCGGCATCGGCTCGAGCTCGCTGCGCCTCATCTCGTACTTGGACGCCGTCGACAAGGTGGTAGGCGTCGAACAGTCCGAGCTCGAGGACAACGTGACGTGCAGCTACCGCCACGTGAACCACGACACGTTCAAGGACCTGCCCGTCATCGGCGACGGCGGCTCGAAGGGCACCACTCCCAATGAGGAGGCCATCATGCAGGTGGCGCCCAACGTGATATTCGCCTCCATCGACAAGGACGCGGCCGATGCGCTGCAGGAGAAAACGGGCATCCCCGTGGTGTGTCTCACGCTAAGCGACATCGTGTTCGACCAGGTGTTCTACGACAACGTCAACCTGATGGGCGACATCGTGGGCAAGCGGGACCGCGCCGAGGAGATCGTCGCCTACATGCAGGACACGCAGACCGACCTCGAGAAGCGCACGGCGGGCATCGCCGATGCCGACCGCATCACCGCTTACGCCGCGGGCATCAGCTTCCGCGGAGGCCACGGGTTCGCGGGCACCGAAGCGCACTTCCCGCCCTTCGAGGAAACGAACGTGCAGAACATCGCCGACGTCGAGGGGGCGAACGGCGCCTTCGACATCGATCTCGAAAAGGTGGCTGCCGCACAACCGGACTGCATCTTCGTCGAAGGCGGCAACCTCCCCCTCATCGAGGAGGATTACGACGCCAACCCCGCCTACTTCGCGGCGCTCGACGCCGTGCAGGACAAGAAGACCTACACGCTCATCTCCTACCGCTTCTACGCCACGAACATCGAGCTGGCGCTGGCGAACTGCTACCAGGTGGGCGCCGTCGCCTACCCCGAGCAGTTCAAGGACGTCGATCCCACGCAGAAGCTCGACGAGATCACCGAGTTCTTCCTCGGCAAGAAGCTGTCCGGCGATCTTTCGGCGGAGGGCTACGAGTTCAAACAGGTCGACCTCGCGAACATCGCGTAACGCACCGCACCGCACAAGACGCGCGAAAGGGCCCTCAGGGGCCCTTTCGTCATGCTGCGGGGGTATCCTCCTATGCAACCGCGGCGTCGACGGGGACGGCCACGGGCACGCCGGCCACCGCTTCGATGCGGAACGACACGTCGTAGGTTGCGGAAAGCGTCTCGCTCGTGACGACGTCGCGGCCGCCCCACGCCACGACCGCGCCGTCGCGCACGAGAAGGAAGCGGTCGCAGAAGCGCAGGGCGAGGTTGATGTCGTGGATGACGAGCACCGTGGCCAGCGCGCCCTGCCGCGTGATGGAGCGCACGATGTCGAGCACTTCGAGCTGGTTCTTGGGGTCGAGGGCGCTCGTGGGCTCGTCGAGCAGCAGCACCTCGGGCTCCTGCGCAAGCGCGCGGGCGATGTACACCTTCTGGCGTTCGCCGCCCGACAGCTCATCGAGAAAGCGTGCGGAGAACGGCTCGAGCCCCAGCCGGTCGATGGTTTCGGCCACCACCGCGCGATCGCGGTCGGACAGCGCCCAGCCGACGTGGGGACGGCGGCCGAGCAGCACCTGGTCGTACACGCTCAAGTGCGGAATGCGCTGCTGCTGAGCCACGTAGGCGATGTGCCGGGCGATCTCGCGACGGTTGAGCGATGCGAGCGGGCGCCCCGCGACGTCCACCGTCCCGCACGTCGGCTTGACGATGCCGGCCAGCACGTTGAGCAGCGTCGACTTGCCCGCGCCGTTGTTGCCGAGGATGCCGAGCACCGAGCCCGTCTTCGCCTCGAAGTCAATGCCGTCGAACACGGTGCCGACGCTCGCGGGATAGGCGTACGACAGCCCGCGCGCGACAAGCGCCGCCGATGCGTCGCCCGCTTGTCTTCCGTTCATCGTTTGTACCCCCGATACAGCAGGTAAAGGAACAGCGGCGCGCCGAGAAACGACGTGATGGCGCCGATGGGCAGGATGATGGGCGATATGACCATGCGCGCCGTCAGATCGCTTGCCAGCATGATGATCGACCCCAGCACGAGCGACGCCGGCAGCAGGAAGCGGTAGTCGTCGCCCACGAGCCGTCGCGCGATGTGCGGAGCGATGAGGCCGATGAAGTTGATGAGCCCCACGAACGACACCATGACCGCCGCCATGAGCGACGCGGCGATCACGCCCGCCACGCGCGTGCGCTTCACGTCCACTCCGAGACCGCCCGCCACGTGGCCGCCGTTCTGCAGCGCGTTGTAGTTCCAACGGTTCGCGAAGAAGTAGCCGGCGCACACGACGCCGACCAACGCCATGAACCCTATCTGCGACCACGTGGCGCGGCCGAGATCGCCGAACTGCCAGAATATGACCTTCGTGAGCTCGAGATCGTCGGAGAAGTACTGGATGATGGTGGAAGCTCCGGCCCACAGCGCCGAAAGCGCCACGCCCACGAGGATGATGCTCTCGGGGCTGGAAAAGCCCAACCGCGAGAACGCCAGCACGATCACGCTGGAAACCATGGCGCCCGCGAACGCGAAGACGGCGACGGTGCCCATGCCGACGTTCGTGGACGACCCGGCGAACGCGGGGATGATGAGCAGGATGGCTATCGTGGCGCCGAACGCGGCGCCCTGCGAGATGCCCACCGTCGATGCGGAAGCGAGCGGGTTCTCGAGCACGCTCTGCAGCACGGCGCCGGCCAACGCGAGGCCGGCGCCCGCCACGATGGCGCACACCACGCGCGGCAGGCGGATGGAGCGCACCGTCATGACGTCCTGAGCCGAGCCGAAGCCGAACAGCGCCTGCGCGCTTTCCGCAACGCCCATGTTCGAGGCTCCGCTGGCAAGCGCCACGAGCGCCACGAGCACGCACGCGGCAGCCAATGCGGCCACCACGAGCCAATGGCGGCGCTCGATGCCGCGCTGCCTATCGGATATTCGTACGGCGCGCGAGGGCACTAGAACCCTTCCCGCTCGTATGCATCGTAACAGTCGAGGCACACAAGCGCGCCGCCCTGCACCCGCAGGCCGAATTCAGCCGTGGACTCGCCGCAGACCGCGCACGCCTGCGAGGGGAACAGGCGCGCCGGCTCAGGCAGGCCGTACGACGGCTGCTCCACCTTGAACAGCTGGTCGTAGGGGGTGCTCAGCAGGTAGTCCTGGTATTCGGCGCGGCTCATGTGCTCATTCTTCGCCTCGAGGACGAGGCGAACCTGACGATCGGTTCCGCGCACGAAGAACGAGAACGCCATCTTGCCGCGCAGCCGCGGGATGAGGTTCGACTTGCCGAAGGTGCATCCCAACAGCACCTGCACGGCATCGACCCCGCATGCGTCGTTCTCGGTGACGCACACGATCTCCTCGTCCACCGCCGGCAGCCGCGAGGCATCGAGCCCCAGCTCGGCAAGGGCCCCCTCGCACGCCTTGAACCCGATGGCGAGGCCCGGGCACTGATGTCCGTGGAAGTCGGCAACCTTGAGCCACAGCGATTCGTCCAGCATGTTCTTCTCCTTTGAGTAAGGCCTCCTGATGCGGAAATGGTAACACAATTCTAGAATTCGTAACACTGAGAGGATGGGAGGAGGCCATGGGGAGGACGATCGGGAAGGTCAGCGGCGTGGGGCGCGGGCTCGGGCGCGCCGTGGGCTCGGGCACCGCGGGTTCGAGCGCCGCGGGCTCAGCGCGCGGGGTCGTCGAGGACGAGCGCGTACTTCCGCTTGATGCGGTCGAGCTTCTTGCGCCACGGAGCGTAGAGCACGGCGAGGAACACGACCGTGGCAATGCCGTGCGTGACGTCGAACGGCAGGGCCGCGACGAAGGACAGAACGACGGCCTCCCAGGCGAAGGGATGCACGAAGCCGATGGCGTACCAGCCGTTGAGCAGCAGGCCGTAAAGCAGGGCGGATACAAAGCCGTAGGCGTAGAGCACGAGCGGCTTGTCGAGCCAGCCGCGATCGGCCAGCACGCCGGCGAGGTAGCCCACGAGGCCCCAGGCGTACATCTGCCACGGCGTCCAGGGGCCCTGTCCGAAGAAGAAGTTGGACACGAGCGCGGCGAGGGCTCCCACGAGGAAGCCGCTGCGCCGGCCGAACACGGCGCCGGCGAGGATGCAGATGGCCGAAACCGGCTTGAAGTCGGGGATGGGCGCGAACAGCACGCGGCCCGCCGCGCCGAGCGCGCCGAGCACCACCGTGGGCATGATCTGGCGCAACGACGGCCGCGACGCCTCGAAGCTGGCGAAGAACACGCCCACCGCCGCAAACGCCACGACCACGGTGAGCAGGGCGCCCTGCTCCACCCCGAAGTACGCGCATGCGCCCAAGACGAGCGGCACGGCGACGAGGGCCGGCACCTCGAGGGCCGCCAGGATGCGCGCCGCCATCGGCGGATGCGCAGCGGGACGGCTCATGCGCGCTCCTCGCGCCACAGCCGGGCGAACGCGTCGTCGGCCGGGCGGTAGAACAGGTTGCCCGCGAAGAACGCCGCCGTGGGTTCGGTGCAGGCGGCCTCGCCGTCGAACAGCATGGTGGTGCGGTCCGACACGAGCGCGGCGAACGCGAGGTCGTGCGTGGCGAGCACGACGGTGGCGCCGGCCCGCGCGCGGTCGCGCAAGGCATCGGCCACGAGCAGCTTCGACGGCGCGTCGAGGCCCTTCGTGGGCTCGTCGAGCAGCAGCAGGTCGGGGTCGGTGAGCAGCAGCTTCGCGAAGGCGAGCAGCTGCTGCTGGCCGCCCGAGAGGTCGTAGGGATGGTTCGTCGCTCGCTTGTCCAGGCCGAAACGCTCGAGCTGCGCGGCGACGGCCTCGTCGGCGTAGCCGCAGTTCGTCTGCCATTCGCGCAGCTCTTCGGCCACCGTGTCGCACACGAACAAGGCCTTCGGATCTTGCGGAAGCAGCGCCTGGCGCGCGGACAGCGCGTTGACCACGCGGCCGCGCTCGGGCTTCAGCACGCCCGCGGCCGCCCGCAGCAGCGTCGACTTCCCGCAGCCGTTGCCGCCCACGACGGCATGGATGTCGCCCGCCGCGACGTCGAGGTCGCAGCCGCGAAGCACCCAGGACGCGTCCCGCGCGTAGCGCACGTAGGCGTCGCGGAGCGAGAGGGAGGGAGGGCGCGAGGAGTCGCGGGCGCCGGCCCCCTCCCCCTTTGCGCCGAGCAGGGGGCGTGCGCTTCCCGAAGGCGCGCGCTCGGAGCAAAGGGCGAGGGGACGCATCAGCCCGTCCCGCAGCTCCACCACGTCGGTGGCGTAGTCGGTCATCGCCTCGGGGGCATGGGTCGCCACCACGACGGTGATGCCGAGCTCGCGGTTCACGCGGAACAGCGCGTGCAGGAAGTTCTTCTCGGCCACCGGGTCGAGCTGGGAGGTGGGCTCGTCGAGCAACAGGAGGCGCGGCTGCATGGCCAGTGTGCCGGCGAGGGTGACCATCTGCTTCTGGCCGCCCGACAGCTCGTCGATGGCGCGGCGAAACCACGGCTCGATGCCGAAGAAGTGCGCCACCTCGGCCACGCGGCGGCGCATCGCGTCCTGTGCCACGCCGAGGTTCTCCAGCCCGAAGGCCAGCTCGTGCCACACCGTGTCGCACACGATCTGATTCTCGGGACTCTGCGCCACGTAGCCCACCGTCGACGCGGCCTCGCCCGCATCCAGCTCGTCGACGGGGCGTCCGAACACGCGAATCGACCCCGTGCGCTCCCCCGCCGGCGCGATCGCCGGCGTGCAACAGCGCAAGAGCGTGGTCTTGCCGCTGCCGGTCGCGCCCACCATGAGCTGGAACGCGCCTTCTTCCACGCGCCAATCGAGCGGGCCGATGCCCGCCGACGCGTCCGGATACGAGAACGAGAAACCGCTCGCCTCGAGGGCCATCACGCCCGCCATCGCATGCGCTCCTTCGCCGTCATCGCAATCGGCAGGGCTGCGAACAGCGCATACGGCAGATAACTCCACCAGGGCGCCCAGCCGCCGATCGTCGGATAGAAATGAAACAACGTGCAGGCCGTCCACGCCGCGCCCGCAGCCGCAAGCGCGAGCGCGCCCAGGCACGCAAGCGCCGCCGCGTCGAAGCGCCGGAACCGGTACCGCGCGTACGTCGTGCGGCGGGCGCTCGCTCCCCACCCGCGCGCCTTCATGGCGCTCGCCGTGTCGAGCGAGTCCTCCATGCTCCATCCCATGAGCACCGAGGTCAGGCGCAGGTAGCCGCGCGCCGCGCCGCGCCTGCCCCGGGTCGTCGCGCGCGAGGCCGTGCACGCGCGCTGCACGTCGCCGATGTCGGAGCCGCGGCGCACGAACTGCGGCACGAGGCGCGCCGTCATCGACAGCATGAGGCCGATCGTGGGGGCGACGCCGCCGAACAGCGCCATGACCTTGTCGGACGTGAGCACCGTCGAGGCATTCGAGAACAGCATGAGCACGCATGCCAGCATGAGGCCCATGCAGCCGCCGTAGAAGAAACTCTCGAGGTAGAACGCCCGCAGCCCGATGCGGAACAGCTCGGTGGAGCCGGACGAGGAGAACAACGGATTCGCCAGCGCGACGATCACGATGAGGGGCAGCTGCCAGGCGAACGAGCGCGCCGTCGCGCGCCACCCGCGCAGCACGATGCTGTACGCGAGCGCGCCGACGAACGAGATGGCCAGGTAGACCGGCTGCATCGCCGTCATGCTCAGCACGATGAAGGCGGCGAAGTAGCAGAACGCCACGACGGGATGGAACAGGTCGAACGCCGTGCGCTTCATGCCGGGCGCGTCCTTACGCGTGCACGGTCTGCGTGATCGAAATGACCACGAGCACCGCGAAGATCACCGCAAGCACCGCCATGACGATAGCCACCCTACGATTGCCGAACACCGTCTTCACCTTCCTCTAGCCGTTCGCATCCAAAACGTAGCGCCATTGTACCTGGTCGCCATCATGCAGAATATAGTTGCTGCATGCAGTGGAGGGATCGACGCCGTTCACGGCGTATTTCCACCCGCTGCTGCCGCCGTGCTCCTTCTCGGCCAAACCGCCGATGGCGCTCACGTACACCCCGAACTGGGATGACGAAGCGTTCACCGACAGACCGCACGCCATGAGCGCGTCGTAGGCCGTGGCACCTTCCTCGAACGTGACGGTCGTGCCGCCCGACACGGGGTTGCCCACCGCCGACGAGCTGACGCCCACGGTCACCGTAATGGTGGATACGGAACGCGGCGGCTCCGACGAGGGCCCGGAGGTCGCAGGCGACTGCTGCGCGCCATCCTGAACCGACGGCACGGCGTCACCGGAAGCGGGAGGCGTCTCCTGCGTCGCGACGGCATCGTCGGAAGCATCATCCTCCGCAACCTCCTGCTCCTGCTCCTGCCCCTCAATCTCGCCCGCAGCGACAGCCTCATCGGCCGGGGCCACGACAGGCTGCGGCGTCGCCTCGACCCCGCTTTCCGGCTCGGCAACCGGGAACAGGAACGCGGCCGATACGGCGATCAGGACAACCGACAACGCGCCGACGGCGGCAACGCCGATCTTCTGCCGCGTCGTGAGCGCACGGCGCGGCGCGGCCTGCGGGTCTAATGACGGCTGGTCGTCGCCCGAGCGCGCTGCCGTAATCGCGCGCCGAACCTCGTCGTCGACGTCGGGGAGCGGTTTCTTCTCTTCTGCCATCGTTTTACACCCCACCGTTGCGGCGACGCGTGCGCACCACGTAGAACGTTGCACCGACCAGTCCCACCACACCGAGAGCCACGCCGCCCATGGCGAGCGGGTTCACGCCGGCAGAGGTACCGTCGCTCGAGCCATTGTCGGCATCGACGCCCATCCCGGACGACGTACGAGCCTCGGAACGCGTCGCTCCATCGGCCTTGTCGGTTCTGTCGGCCTTCGTGTCCTTCGTCTCCTCCTTCGCAGCCTCCTGGCTCAGAGGCGCATGTGTCGCCGCAGGCGCGCCACCTGTCGGCAGCGACTTCGCGAACGGCGCCGCAGGCTGCAGCAGATCGCCCGATCCCGAGCTGCCCGAACCGCCCGGCACGCCGCCGCCCTGGCCGTCGTCCTTCTTCGTCCACTTAGCGTAGAGCGTCATCTCGCTCGTCACCGGATTCGAGAAGTCCCACGCGCGCGTACATCCTTCGTCGACGAACCACCCGCCGAACACATACCCCGCGCGAATAGGATCGTCAGGCCGCACAAGAGGCTTGCCCTGCACGGTCATGCCTCTCGGAACGTAGGACCCGCCCATGGAGTCGAAGGTCACGCGATACCCAGCTTGCCCTTTCAAGGCAAAAAGGGTGCCTGAGTCGTTCGTGTAATACAGGTTACCATCCTCGTCGGCGACGATGCTCGCCGTGCAGTAATTCTGCAACGCACCGTCAGGCGTGTACAGCTGGACGGCAGAGCTTTCGCCCAGCTTGTAGGAGTACACGCCGCCCGGCATCGCATTGCAGGTGAAATACACATACGTGCCATCGCCCTGCACCGACACAAGCGGAGCGCTTTGAGCGTATCCTTTGCCACCGAGCACCGTGCGCTCCACCTTCATGGATGCCAAATCGATCACGAACAGCGCACCGTACTCCCCCGAGCTGCCGCATACGAAGGCTTTCCCGCCCGACACCGCAGGCGTCGAAGTGGAGGCTGATGAGAACGAAACGCTGCCGGCTGCGGACAGCTTGTCTCCGTCGCGCGTAAGCTTGTGAAGCACGCCGTCGCTCGTCACCACGAGGAAGCTCGTCCCACCGTCCATGGCAACGACCGTCGAGCGGCACGGCTTGCCCAGCGAGACCGACGACTTCACCTTGAACGCGTCGCCGCCGCCCTCGACGAGGGAGACCGTGCCCGACTCATCGCCTATAACGATATCCGATCCCGCAGCAGCAGCACCGGCCCAGTAATACCCCTCGGCCTTCCCTGTGTCGGAGCTCTCGGCCGCATGCGTCCACATGATGCTGCCATCGCTGATACGCACGCACCTCAACGCTCCAGCCGTGCCCGGATCGTTCGCCGCGCCTGCTTGCGTGAATCCAGCGTACACGTATCCGCCGTTCACCGTCAGCGTCGAAAGCGCCTGATAGGACAGCGTACCGTCCTTTGTATCGAGCGCATCCGTCTTCCAGACGCAGGTCAGGGCGTCAGCCGTGAACGCCGCCAGACTGCCGTCATCTGTCGGCACGATGATCAGGCCGTCAGCATATGCGGGGCGGCAGAAGTAACGGATGCTTCCGCCGATGCCAGCCGAAGCCAGTAGCTTGCCCTCCTGGGCATCGATCTTCATGAGCGTGCCGCCTGAAATCAGGTACACATCGCCGTTTACGATAAGCGGGTCCGATACACCAGCGAACGCCGCGCCGTTCTTGTAGTCGAACGACCACGCGAGGTCAGCCGCTCCGGTGGGCGTGGGGACGTTCGTGACCGTCGAGCCGTTCGATCCGCTGGCGAACCCAGGCCAGGACGAATCGTAATCAGGCCGTTCCGCATCGGGATCGATAACGAGATCATCGGGATCGGGCAGATCGGAACCCCAGGTCGAGTAGTACCATACCACCTCATCGCCAGGCTGGAGGAAGACGAGACCTGCGCCGTCGCTCGCCGACTTGCCGTTGACGAACAGCTGCCAGTACCTGCCCGTGTCCGCGTCGTAGCCGAGCGTCTGGGACTTGTCGAAGGGAGAGGTTATCGAGTCGAGGTACCAGCCCCACGAGCCGTTGGGATCGTAGCTCGCCTCGATGCCCGCCTCCTCGAACAGGCGCTCGGAGAGGTCGGCGGCCGTGTCGCCCTTCTTCATATCGTACGAAATCGCTTCAGCCCACGTCTGGTCGTTGCCGTTTTTATCCACGCCGACGACCGCGCCGGTAGCTTGGACGACCTCCGAGTCGGCCTCGGACTTGACCAGAACGACCGACGACTCCACGACGCTCGCCCCGCTGGTTGCCACGACCTTCAGGTAAGATCCGGCGGCCGTATCGGGGACAACAAGTGACGAGCCAGTTGCATGTTCGATTTTGGCGAACTCGCCATCAGGCTCATCGGCCACGTACCATTGCAGCGAAACGCCGCTCGTCACGTCGTCGCCGTACACCGAACCGGAAAGATTCCTCGCCTGCACCGAAACGGAAACGGTATCGCCGACCGCTGGCGCTGCGGCATCCACCGTAGCGCGCATGAGGTCGTATGTATCGGCGGGAAGCACGAGGAACGGCTTGCCTGCAACCGTGTTGGCCGATGCGGTTGCCGTTGCATGAAGGTACATGCCTTCGAAATCCCGCAATGCGAGTTTGCCAGTGGCAGGATCGTAGCCGCCGTCGACGGCGGTGCCTTCGTCATCCGCCGTGTCGGAGACGAACCAGCGATACTCGACGACCACCTTGTCGGAAACGTCGGATTCGATACCGCCCACCACGGTTCTCGCTTGAGGCACGACGAAGCAATCGGCTTGAGCCCCTTGCCCGCTCGACGCGACCGAAACCGACGAGAGCGCGCATGCCGAAGAAGAGAGCACCGGCCCGAGCGCATCGACCTGCTGATTGATTCCCTCGTAAGGTCGATACGTTGAGTACACCGTGGTCGTCGGCTTCGTGTTGTTGGTGGCCCGCACGACGATGTACTTGCCCTCGACGCGATCGGTCGGCGTGAACGTGCTCTCCGTCGCACCGTCGATCGCGTGGAAGAGTGTGGGATCCACACTCGGATTCGCGTCCCGAGCGTCGACGTACCCCCACTGATAGCTCACTTTGTCGAACGCTGCGTCAACCGGCTCGATAAGCGCATTGGTGAGCTTCATCGCCTGTGCGGTCAGCTGCTTGCCCACCTGGGCGACGTCTTCTTTGATGGAAACAGAGCGGAGCTTGACGTCGCCCGTCGTCTTGACCTGCGAAGGGGTTACCGCCCTGACTCGAGCGTTCGTCCCATCGGTGGCAATGGCATAGATGTACTTCCCCTTGTACACGCTTTTATCGGGGAGCGTGTACGCGGACGACGTTTCGCCGCTGATCGGGGTCGGATACGTCGACGTGGCCGTCGATGCGTAGCCCCACGACCACGAAACCTGATCGGTGACGTCGTTGCCTCGATCGTCGAGCGCGCGAGCCGTCAGCGTGTCGCCCGGAACGATCAAGTCGCTGAAACCGGAACAGGACAGCTCGACCTTGGCGACGCGCACGGCGTCGGCCGGCGCAACCGGATCGATCGACATGGAGGTTTCGTACGCGTTCGCCCCGGCGCATATGCGGTAACGCAGGTACTTGCCCTCATACGATTCCGGGATGGTGAACGATTTAGCATGGGCGTTCTCATCGTCCAACTCGACGTAGGAACCCCCCAGATCGCTCTCTTCGCTGATGTACCAGGTGATGGAGAAATCGTCGGGATCGATGGCACCGTCCGCGTTGTATCCGTTCGCCGCGAATTTTTTCGCGGTCACGTTGACCGTATCACCAGCGCGGAAAGGAGCGGCGTCTCCGGCCGTCACGTTCACAGCACTCGCGCTGTGAATCCAGTACGTGCCGCTCCCGATGACGGGACCGACGGCGGACACGTCTCCCACGGTCTTACCAGCGCCGCCCGCATCGGCCGTCACGCGAATCCAGCGGCCCTTCCAACCCTCTCCTGCATTCGGATCGACGAAGTCGCTCCCCAGCGTCAGGGTGTCTCCCGTCACGCCTTCGACAACGTGCCATTCGGGATTCGCGACGGAGTTGTCGGGGTCGCCCTCGCACCACTCCCACGTATACGTGACACCCTGAGTGATGGGCGATTTGGACGAATAGTCCCCCTTGTACGCCGTCGCCTTCAGCACGGTTCCTTCGGCGACCGCACCCGATTCGCTCAGCTCAACCAGGTATACATCGACCGCGCCGGCAGCCCTGATCTCGACTTCGCTCGACGTAGCCTGCTGCTTGCCCGCATCCGCAACGACGCGAATGCGGGTGCCGGCGCAGCTCTCCGGAACGTCGAAGCTGTCGCCGCCTTCTTGAACCCCTTTCCACGTGCCGTCCTCCTGCTCAACCTGCCAGGAGAACGTCACCCCGTCCTTTGAGAAAAGCGGGTTGCTGAAATACTTGTCATCGGGCTTGCATGCTGCGGCGTGCAGCGTATCTCCCGCCGAAGCGCTCTTGTCGCTCGCCGGCCACCAAGAGAAGTCTTCGAACTTGCCTTCATCCGCAACAACGTAGGCATATCCTAGATCGACCGATTCGGGCTCGAGGGACGCCACACTGATCGATTCGCCCTCGGCCTTTCGACCGCCGCCATCGGCGACGGCTCGGACGTTCTTGCCTGCGCACGATTCCGGAACGGTGAAGGAGCCGCCCGTCGCCACCTCGACCCACGAGCCGTCTTCCTCGACTTGCCACGTGAAGCCTACGCCGTCTTTGGCGAAGTAGAACGTCGAGACATAAGCATCCTCATCAAAAGCCTCTCCGGCAGCATAGAGAGTGTCTCCCACCCGAGCCGACGAGACGCTCTCGGGCCAGCCTTGCCAACCGGAATCCGAGAACTTGCTCTCGTCGTTCACCACGTGAGCATAATCGAGATCGACGGCCTCGGATGCCTGAGGAGCCTCGATTGCATTCGTCGCCGTCAGCGTGGTGTACTTCGTAGCCTTCTTTGGACCGTATACGGTCGTTCCATCGGCATCCGATATGCTGACGCGCAGACACTTCCCATCGTACTTCTGTGCGAAATCGTTGCTGATTGCGAGGGAGGGCGAAGTGCCCCCATCCTCCGCAGGAATCGCCTTAAACGCGTCCATAGCGGCATCTTTAGCATCGCCTGCGTACCATTGGTACGTCCAAGCCCCTTCCGAGATGCGCTCCTTGGCGAGGTTCCAGGCGGTTGCGTACAACACGGGCGTATTCTCGGGCGTGAGGGGTTTCACGCTTATCGGAGTCGGCTTGGTCGGATTTTCCAACTTGGTGACGGTGGCAAAGCATTCGCTTGTCAAACCCGCGTCTGAGAGCGTTTGCAGGGAGTCGTCGAGAGGGAGCACGCCCGTATCGGCAGGATTCCGCAACTCGGAGAGGGCGTCTTTTTCGACCCCTTTCGACCCGACGAGATCGTCAACGACCTTGGTTTCGCTCTCCAAGGCGTCCGGAGTCTCGGTTTCGCCAAGAGGCTCGTCGTTTCCGGTCTCCCCGGCATCGAGAGTACCCGACGCATCCGACCCGACAGCCCCCGAGCCCTCGGATACTTCAGGCGTTTGCTCGGCTTCTTGTTCCGCTTCGAGCTGTGCGGCATCCTCCTGCTTAGCCGGCGTCGCCTCCCCTATGGCTTCCGCCCAGGCGGGGCTGGGGACGAGCGATACGGCAAGCACGCAGGCCAGCAGGATCGACAGGAGCTTCTGGGGGATGCTCGCGCCTGAATCGGCACGCGCGGACAAAGAACCGATGGTCATCGGAACCTCTCTTTCCAGGGCTTCGAGGTATGATGGCAGGTATCCCGACTTTGCTTCATCTGAGACGGGGCAGCGCTGCCGCGCGCTGTCTGGTTCCGCTCATCGGCGTTTACGGTTACTGGTATAGCGCGGGATTTCCACCCGCATTCCCCTCGGACCGTCTCATCGACGGTTCGGCGCCGCGCCCGGCGCGCCAATCGTAGCCAACTTAACTTGTACCGGAGCATTCTACCATCGTTTGACTCAATGAACGCCGCGAAGGTGCGTTCGTTCACCCCGCATCCCCTCTCGTTGCCGTTACTGGTAGCGCAGGGACTCCACGGGGTCGAGCTTGGCGGCGCGGCGGGCCGGGTAGTAGCCGAAGATGACGCCGATGAGCACGCACACGGCCACCGCGCCGAACACCACGCCGGGCGCGAGCACGGGGGTGATGGTCATGCCGGCCTGCACCGCGCCGATCACCTGCCCCAAGCCCCACGCGGCCAGAAAGCCGAACACGATGCCGAAGATGCCGCCCGTCACGCACAGCATGATGGCCTCGAGCAAAAACTGCTTCGTGATGTCGCGACGGCGCGCGCCGAGCGACTTGCGCAGGCCGATCTCGCGGATGCGCTCGGTGACGTTCGTCAGCATCATGTTCATGATGCCGATGCCGCCCACGAACAGCGAGATGGACGCCACCGAGCCCATGAGCAGCGAGAATGACGTCATCATCGTCTCCATCTGCTTGATGATGGCGTCGAGCGACGACACGTACACCTCTTCCGCATCCAAACCGAAGTACTGCGCCACGTAGGACTGGGTCGTCTCGACGAGCCGATCCATGTCGGTGCCTTCCTTCGCGAAGCCGATGATCTGCGAAATGCCGTTCGACGCTCCGAGACGCGTCTCCACCGTGGTGTAAGGCACGTACGCCTGCGCGCCGCCCGACATGAACGAGGTGGAGTCGATCACGCCCACCACGGTGTAGTCGTCGTTGCCGAGGCGGATGGTCTGCCCCACCACCTGCGCATCGGCGCTGCCGAACAGCTGCATGATGGAGTTGGAATCGATCACCGCAAGGCGCGCGGCGTTCTGCTCCTCGCTGTCGGTGAAGAAGCGGCCTTCCTTGAGCTTCGAGCCGCTCACCGCGAAGTAGGCGGGGCGCACGCCGGTGATGCCCATGTAGTTCGTCTGCCCGTCGGCGCCGGTGAACTCGCTCGACGAGTACGTGATGCCGGTGATGGTGTCGTATTCGGGCATGCCCGTCTTGAGCTTGTCGAGGTCGTCGAACGTGATGCCCCTCGACGAGTAGGCGTTGATGGACACCTGGCGCGCCTGCTCGAAGCCCATCTCGCCCATGAGCATGGTCTGGATGCCGCCGATGAGCGAGGTCATGGCGATGACCGCCGCGATGCCGATGACGATGCCGAGGATGGTGAGGAACGAGCGGCCCTTGTTCGCGGACAGCGCGTGCCAGGTTTCGTAGAAGAGGTCGGAAAGTTTCATTGCCGCGCCCCTTCCCCGCCGTGCGGCCCCTCGTAGAGGCGGCCGTCGCGGATGTGCACGACGCGGTCGGCGTGGGCGGCCACATCGGGTTCGTGGGTGATGAGCACGATGGTTTTGCCCTGGTCGCGTAGGCGCTTGAACGTTTCGAGC
>ENA-OQNO01000589-OQNO01000589.1-human-gut-metagenome-genome-assembly--contig:-NODE-589-length-32541-cov-13.144660_pt1 | contig 32541 bp, 23 predicted proteins | sample MGYA00242629_ERZ504880 | MGnify/ENA primary metagenome ERZ504880 (study PRJEB26092, sample SAMD00036377) | human gut metagenome | host: Homo sapiens | study: EMG produced TPA metagenomics assembly of... | reverse complement strand
GGACGAATGATACCTTAGAGGAGACCGTCATTCACCTCTTCCGAAAAGGTATTACCATGTCGGAAATCGCAGACTTGATTGAGAAAATGTATGGGCATCACTACACGCCCCAAACCATGTCCAATATGACTAAATCATTTACGGAAGAAGTCACTTCATTTAAGGAACGTGAGCTTCATGACCGTTATGCCGCTATTTATATGGACGCAACCTATATCCCTTTAAAGCGGAAAACCGTCGCCAAGGAAGCCATTCATATCGCAGTTGGCATTCGCCCGGACGGATCAAAGGAAGTATTGAGCTATGCGATTGCACCAACTGAATCTATCACGATTTGGGAAGAGATTTTAATAGACCTCCAGGAACGTGGCGTGAAAAACGTCCTCCTTTTCATCACGGATGGCTTAAAGGGGATGGCAGGGGCCGTGCAGCGGTTCTACCCCAAAGCCCGTTTTCAACATTGCTGTGTGCACGTTTCCCGTAATATCAGTCACAAAGTGCGTGTCGATGATCGTAAGGAAGTCTGTGATGATTTTAAAATGGTGTATCAAGCGTCATCTAAAAAGGCGGCATTGGAAGCACGTGGTGCTTTTGCGGAAAAATGGAAAACCAGTTATCCAAAAATGGTGGAATCGATCCTTTCGAACGATTACCTGCTCACTTTCTATGATTTCCCATTAGCCATACGCAAGAGTATTTACTCTACGAACTTGATTGAATCCTTTAATAAGCAAATCAAGAAATACAGCCACCGCAAGGAACAGTTCCAAAATGAAGAGTCGATGGAACGTTTCTTAGTCTCGTCTTTTGATACTTACAACCAAAAATTCCTAGGTCGCAGTCATAAAGGTTTCCAACAGGCCGAAGGCGAGCTCGAACAAATGCTGAGTCAACCGATGGAGAATTAGAAACAATCTACAGTAGGGAAGAACCATTTACACAAAATTATTGACGCTCCCCTTCTATTTCTACCGAATTAAATGTATCTACTAGATTAAGAATACTTTTCTGATTTTTTGATATCTCATAAATTTGTTTTTGCATATAAAGGTCAATTTTTGAAGAAACCATATTTAATCGTTCAATACCAACCTCAACTTCATTATCACCCTCATCAACAAAGAATACTTGATGTGAATTAATAGTTCTAACAATTTTGAATTTAGTACCCTTATACAAGACCTCAAGGCTGACTTTTGTATTATCCGTAAATATACCCGATTCACCATTCGACTTTTTTGCAAAATTCCTATATTCAGACTCAATTTCAGGATAACCACTCAGAATTTCTTCTTTACCCAACACGAAAAATAGCAATCGAGTAATACATGATTTACCAGTACCACGTCCTCCGATGATTGTTGTTAAATTTCGGCTAAAGTCCACAGTAATTTTCTCATTACTAAGAGTAGTTCCCGAAAATACGAGCGTGTTGATTATTGTTGGCTCCGCATTCTTTTGAAATTCAAAAAAATCAGCAAAAGTTCTTTCTTTCCCAAGTAGCAATGCATCTCTTAGGGAAGATAAATCCGGATTTTCTTTCATTTTTATAAAAGTATATCGCTGACCTATACCCCATAGTCCGTGTTGACTATCCCCTTCTGCATGTGGATTATCAGAGAAGGTAAGCAAGTTCATCCGATTATCCCTTGCTTCTCTTGCTGATTTGAACCAATTCTTAAGGGTATCATCTCCTAATCCATCATACTTTTCCATGACATCATTAAATTTGTTTTGTTTTTCTTCCCCATTTATATTATTTTCTAAAATATCAAAAAATTCTTTTTGAACAAGCTGTACTGCTGGGATATTCGGTGATTTAAAAATGTCTTTCCGAGCACTGTGGCTCAGTGAAGATAGTCCGTTGTACTCATCGATGTGAGCTGGAATAACAATATATCCATGTTCCTCAGCGTATTTTATAACATCAATAACAGTTTTTGGGGAGTTTGCTTCTGAGGAAGCAAATTGATTCCTAGAGATTTCCATTGCAAGGATAAAGTCCTCTACCTCCGTGGTTCCCGAATTTCTATCAAATATTACTAACAAGTGTACTTTACTTTCACTACAAGTCAGCTCGACTCCTGGAAAAAGCACAAGATTATTTTTTTCCGCTACTTCCTTGTATTCATCGATGTTTGCGCCAGTATTGTGATCAGTCAATGCAACACAATCCAGTCCTTTTTCTTTACATTCCGCAACCCATTGTTCTGCGGTAACTGACTTATCTCGAAAGCAAGCACTCGCCGTTGAATGTAGATGAAGATCACACTTAAACCATTTATTTCCAACCATTTTTTACTCCTTTTTAATTGTAATAATATTCTGATACACTCATCCAACTATATAAGGGAAGGATACGCTATCTAACAATCTTAAAATCTGGTAGCTTATCAATCAATTCTAAAGTTTTCATGCTAACATTGATAACTGAAAGTAACAAATTCAAAATATACTTAGGGTCTTCGCTAAAGCTATTAGGGTCATCTATAATTCCAGAATTATTATCTATTTTCACCTTGTATTGATCCATAATCCAATCAATTGCAGCTTTTCCATTTACAATATAGCCGTAAGCTTTTTCTGGGATATCTGAAACTACAATTTCATTATTAAAAATAATCTTAGACTTATCGTTTACAGATTTACCATCTTCATTTTTTACCTTGGGATGTTTCATCTTATTGACTTTATAACTAGGATTTTCTGACTTAAATGTTACTGTTACATTTTCAGGAGGAGAAACCTCTTCATAGTTCAAATGTAAATCAGCAAGTTGTCGACCAATTTCTACATACTTTTCTATATTTTCCAGAACTGGGATTCTTGGTAAAGATTTTTGTAAGTCATTAGAATATCTAACTCGGTAATCTGGCGAGTGTAAGACTCCATATGTGTAGTAAAAGGCTTCATCTTCAGTCAAGTTTAGCTTGTTAGCCGCCGCTTTCCGAATATTTGAATTATCAAAGTCTAATAACTCGGATTCTTCATTATTGTATCTTGAAAAACCTTGTGCCCCAGCATCCAAAATATTTAAATCTGGCATTTTATCAGTGATTAAAGTTGAAAAACTGCGTCTAGATCCAGTTCCGGGAACTAGTATTACTTCATTTTCACCACCAAACGTTCTTCTAAAGGTTCTGGACATTTCAATAACATTCGGATCATAATAAAGCCATTTTTTCGTAAAAGGCCTGTATAGATTTAAACGCACATTCGACTTAGTCAATTCTATCTCTTTATTTTTTTTGAAAACTGATTTTAACCCTCTACTCCAAGATATAAAATCCTTACTCTGATTTAATTGACTTAATTTATCACCTTCATAATCCTTAAGTCTATTAATCTCTGAGTTAAAGTTATTAACCATCATTTCTGTATTATCAATAACTGATTGCTTATTAAAACCGTATACCCAAATATCCCGATTCGTACTCACTCCCAGAGATTTACTCCAAAACAACCCTTCAAGTTCGCTGTCTAAAGGTAGGAAGTTCAGATAGTCTTCATCACGATGATTTATCCAATCATTATTACTATCTGGCTTGGTTTTTATCCAATCTATGGATTGAATACTACCCTTATCTTCAAGAAAAGCTAATTTCTGTTTTTTAGTTAATGACTCGCCTACATCATAATAATATACTTCATGAGTGTCGCTATCATCTTTGATAAAAATATTTATAGATACACCAGTTAAAATATCAAATATATTTCCACCTTCTTTTGAAGCGTCAATACCTGATTTACCTCTAACAGCTCCACGAAGGTTTAAAACATAGATATGATTAAATTTTTCGAATAGATCTTTCCGAATTCCTGAAGTAGTTTGACTATCTATGAAAGAGGAATTAGTAATATACGCTATAACACCCTTATCTTTTAGTCGATTTGTTGACCATTTAAATGCTCTAAATAAAGAATCATATAGGGTATTCTTATTTCTCACGTTGGTATATTGTGCATAGTCTTCTCTAATCTGTTCATCTAAGTTAGCATAGGACAAGTTTCTATTATCATCATTTTCACTTTCTTGCCTAGCAGAATATGGTGGATTGCCGATAATAGCCGTAATTGGAACTTCTTGTTGTTTTTTTAAGCGCTCATCATTTGACCCAAAATACTCATCGTCTAGCGTATCGGGTACCTCAGCACTCTCAAAAGTATCTGTTAAAACAATTCCTTCAAATGGTTTATAACCTAACATTCTTTCGGTGATTTCATCAAAAGTTGATTCAATATTGATTGCGGCAATATAGTAACTTAATAAAATAATCTCATTTGCATGTAACTCTTGAGTAAATTTTCGAATAATATCTTTAAGTTCAATCTCACCATCATTCATCTGTTTTTTTAAATAACTGAGTGTTCTAACAATAAAAGTTCCTGTACCCGTAAATGGATCAAGTACATGAACCTTTTCACTTGCTAACGTCTTATTAAAATGCTGTTTCAGTACATCATCAACCGATTTAACTATAAAATCTACTACTTCAATGGGAGTAAAAACAATACCTAATCGGTCTGTCGTCGACTTAAAAGCTGTACTAAAAAACTTATCGTACAAAGTAATAATAATCTTTTGTTTATCTTCAGACTTCTCAATACCTTCAGCTCGCATTTTTACTGATTCATAGAGTGGTTCTAGATTCTCCTGCTCTTTTGCAAACCCAGCTTTTTCAAGTTCTTTTACAATGTTCTCCATTGCAGATGAAACAGGATTACTATTTACAAAACTATACTCTTCAAAAAGCGCTTCAAAAATTGGCTTAGTAATCAAATGCTGCGATAACATTTCCGCAGCTTGATTTTCATCTATACTCTCATTGATATTATGTTGTAACGAAGAAATAAACTTCTTAAATTCAATAGTGATTGGATCTTTCTTATCCTTAAGCTTATTCTTAATCCAGCTAATTTGACGTTGTGCAATTTTCGCAACATCCGCTGACCAATTTTCGAGATACTTGCGATCCCCAACCTTTTGAACTATCTTCCCGAAAATAGCACCTTCAAATTTGTCCCATTCAAGGTCAAGTTTCGTTTGAGTATATGAGTTATCAAGTTCTTCATTGATTAAGTCGTTACCTTTAGCTGGTGCACTACCCACGCCAATAACTTTTAGCTGTTTGGGCTTTGCAATATTAAGTTTATCCACCATAGCCTCAAAACGTTCATCTACAGAACGCAACGCATTGATTACCTGCCAGACAACTTCATAATTTTTATTATTGTCTAAGATTGTTTCAGGAGTCTCATCGGCTGGTATTACAATTGGAAGAATAATATAACCGTAATCTTTACCCTCCGCTTTACGCATGATTCGTCCTACTGCCTGAACGATATCCACTTGTGATTTTTTCGGTGCTAAGAATATTACTGCGTCCAAGGTTGGAACATCAATACCTTCTGTCAGGAATCTTACATTTGAAACGATTCTAGCTTCATCGGATGGTTTTTCTGGATCTGCCAGCCAATCTAATACTTCACCTTTTTGCAAAGCGTTCATTGTTCCATCCGCATGACGCATTGATAGATGGATAGATTCATCTTCTATTTCTGATCCAATATAATCATTAACAACTTCTTCAAATTGCTGTGAGACTTTTTTTGAATCAGCAATCGTTCTAGTAAAAGCGATAGCTCGTTCTAAAGGCGCACCATCATAAGGAGAATTCTTAATAGGATTCTTATATCCGTTCCGTCTCATCATCCCATTCCAGATACCAACAATCCGCCCGACATCATCAATATTTAAGCCATTCTCTGGATCAGCCAAAGTTCGCTGCATATCTTTTTGAATTGCAGTTTCATCTACCGCGAGAACCATCACTTTATAGTCGGTCAAGATTCCGTGAGAGACCGCCTGTCCAAAGCCCATCCGATAGAAAACTTCTCCGTACTTACTTTCATCATCCATTGACGATATAAGAATACTTTTCTCTTTGGCATTCTTTTTTGCACTTTCACCATAAATTTTTGGTGTAGCAGTTTGATAAATTCTCTTTCGCCCTTGAACATACGTATTACTATGAACCCGAGAGAAAATACTAGCTTCTTTACTTGATTCATGTGCCCCTGTCGTTCTGTGAGCTTCGTCAGAAATAATTAAATCAAATTCTGGAAAACCATCTTTTTGGGCGCCACCAATAACATCAATACTTTGATAGGTGCTAAACACGACAACCATATCCGCGGTTTGTTGTGTTTTTTTCACATCCTCCCAGTTTTTCAGCAGCTTTTCTTTAGATGTCGTCGCTGGGTACCCAATATCACTTGCCTTAATATCTTCAGTCCCATCTTCGCCTCTTGAAGCGTCACGATCAGAAGTTACTGCCATACTGGTAATTTTCAATTCAGTATCATTATTCCACCCTCGTAAGGTTTGCGTTAATAACTGAATACTTGGAACAAGGTACAAAACTTTAAGCTGTTTATTTTCTTTTTTTACAAATGCTTCGGCAATTTTTAAACTGGTAAAAGTTTTCCCTGTTCCCGGAGCCATGATCAATTGTCCGCGGTCTTTTGTTACAAAATGCTTTAATGCGTACTCTAATGCGTTTTCCTGATAAGGTCGCAACTTTTTAGGTTCCTTGATCGTAACTACTTCTGGACGTTCAAAACGGTACTTAGTCCAATCAATTTGTGAATTCCGTAAATCAGATAACCCTATAATCTCAATACCCTTTTCGTTTCGCTCAATCGTATCTCTCGCATTTTTATTCCAATCGTCAACTGTAGAGACAATTAACCCACGTTGGTAGTAGCTCTTTCCTAGCTCAGCAACAAAAGAATTAATTTCATTCTTTCCAACTTTATTTTGGTAAAACTTTGCCTGAATAGCGACTAGTTCACCGTTAAACTGTTCGGCAACAAGATCAACACCAGTATCCTTTTTAGGAATACCATACTCAGCGGGTACGTCTCCCAACGCCCAAACATTCTTGTATAACCGTTGGTATGTTGGCTCATTACGCAAATAAGATAGAACTAACTTTTCAAACAGTGTGCCTCTTTCTCTTTGTATATCTCCAGCAGTTTGATTTATCTGCTGAATTAAATCATCAAAAGTGTGACTTGCTTTCTCGCTCATGGTTACCTCCAGAATTATATATATACATTAATATTAGAACAATGACTGCTTAAAAGAAATAGAAATATTTGATAGATCGAATGTTTTAAAAACCGCCTCATTATTCGTTGTATAAGAAAAACCCCTAGGTCTAAAACACTAGAGGTTACTTGAAGATCTATTCTATTCAAAATAAAGCTTCTGGAACTTCGGCTCTAACCGTAACCTTATCTGTGGTATAAACTTACCTAATCTTAACTGTGATATTAATTCTGAAAGAGCTTCTTTCTGTTCAACATCAAAATGTTCTTCAGAAAATTTTTCTATCAAGTTAACCTTTTCTTCGGAAAAAATGCTGTCCACAACTTTATAGTCTTTATTTAAAGCATATTCCACTTCATCATCAGTCATTTCGAAATACTTAATCATTTCTGGCATATTTTTATCAGTATAGCTGTCTCTATTTATTTCACGTGACACACGCAAATTCCAGACCTCATCAAGAAAAGATTTCACGAGTGAGGATTTACCCTCACTAATTAAATTTTCTTCAATTAAGTGTCGTAATTCTTCAACTTCCTCATTACTACCACAATACTTAAATAGAACATTAGTAAAAAAAGCAAGCGTTTCAAAATACTCTGCCTTATCAGCCCTATTCTCCGCTTCTAATCGAGGAGTTTTTAAGAACATATGCAGTAAATCTGATTCCGAAAACTCATATCCTAGAAAAGCCCCTTTTCCTTTCGTGCCTACTAATTTTTTTAACTGCTCTAAATTTTCTTCATTGGGAAAGTCCTTACCCTCTCTCCAACTTTTTACTTGTGTTTTACTAACTCCTAAATTTGTTTCTAACCATAATTCCCCAATTGACGGTACTTTTTTTATAATATCAAAATCTTCTTCATGCGGTAAATTATCATACAGCTCCAAAAATAAATCTTCATTTAAGTCTCCAGAAAACAAAGACCATTCCGCGATGTCCTCTCTTTCATAATCAGAGCCTTCATCAATAAAATTAATCAACCTATTAAGATTTTCAGAGAATGTTTTCTTATAATTTCGTTGAGTTTTTCTATCAATCTTATTCTGTTTATCAATCCTGAATCCTTGCATAGTGTCAGTATTTAAATAGGTATCAATTTGATTGAAATCAAGCATTCTCACCAATATGCTTAAGGCCTTTTGATTACTATGGTGATCATTTAATATTTTCTTCTCCTTTTCACCAATCCTTGGCATATCCCTAAGAGTAATTTCTACTTCTCTGAAAAAGCTAACAGCACATTCTCTCACCTCTGATTGCAATCCACGAATCGAAAGCAACGATAAAGAATAGTCTCTTAACTTCATCAGGTTACTTTGATTAGGGTAACTTTTTCCTTGTCGCCAATTTGACAAGCTATGTACCGATACCCCCGACATTTCAGCGGTCACTTTAGTATTCAACCCGACTTTAGAAAGTGCCATCAAGAATTTATCTAGTTCTTTACTCAATTTTTTATTTGTCATGGATTAATTTTATCACTTAAAACTTTTTTTCACAAAGATTCATTAATTTTGACTTTTCCTTAAGACCCAAAACTGATGGTGAGAAAATAGATTTATACAAGATATATCTTGTAAATAAATTTAAGTCCTTCAGTGCGCACTCAAAGGACGGAATGAAACCATTATGAAAATGGGAAATTAAAAATATTTTGCACAATATTGTTTCGCCGTTTATTTCCTGTGCTTTAAAGTATTTGCAAATAATCGTTTCTTTCCGTCCGGTGGACTGGAAGGAAGTCAAAATGTCAAAGGTAAATGAAAAACGAAATAAAAAAATTCAGGAGGCTGCCTCTGAGCAAAATTGGGAAAAAGTTTCTGACTTGCTTAATCAAACTATTGAAAATTCACTTCGAAAAGATCGTAAGTATGGGATTTTTAGTCTGAACACTGTTATTAATACCGATGGGCAATGCACAGAATTCGGCGATAGTATTTCTGAATCAGCTGGTGACCCTCTTGATATTCTATTAGAAAAAGAAAAGGGCGAGCAATTGTCCGTTGCTCTATCTATCTTACCTAACAACATGAAGCAAATCATCATCGGATACTATTTTGAAAACAAGTCATTTGCTCAACTTTCACGTGATCTAATGATCAGTGATAAAACGATCAAGAAGCACCTTTATTCGGCACTTCAACAATTATCTGAATCTATGATGAAGAATTTTTAAGTGTTCTTGGCGGATGGCTCCGAGCCCCCGCCTTTTTTTCTCCTTATAGATAAGGAGGTAAAATCACACATCAATCTTGCTAATGAGTAAGCAAAAAAATGAAACGGAGAATAAAATATGAGGACACGATATAAAAAAGGTGGCTATTCAAGCCAGACAGCGAATGAGTATATTGACATCAAACAACCTATTCATTCTCTAAGCACAGAATTAGAAAAACAATTTCGGTTTGAAGATGGCAAGCCAACAAAAGAAATCACCGGTTACAAAGCTTGGTTTTCACAAGAAGGAGTTCCACCCTTAGTTGTGAAATTTACGGCAGAAATTAAACTTCCTGACTATTTGTCACTCGTACAATTTGATAATTTAGAAGCCGTTGAAGTCAATTATAACGTTTACTTTCGTGCAGCTGGGCTTACCGAGGTCAAATAATGACTAATAAAGAGCTGGCACAATACCTTTTACAAAGTTTGAACATGGCATTAGGTTCTTTAATGCAGGGAGAGACAAGCTATACAAATAGTTTCGATTGTCAGGTTATGGAAGAAGGATTTCTCTTTCTTCCTCGCCTGCCAGCCGGATATATTATTGATACTGACTTATATCAAAAGATCTTCTTAATCGCAAATGCGGCTTTATATCCGCGTTTCACTTTACTTAAACAAAATTCTGCTTATTTCGTTCCAATTGATACAACTGACATTCATATACAGCGCGGATTATTTTTCCCATGGAAAAAAGGAATTTCAGAGCGACTTGTAATTTCAAATTTAGACAGTTTCGCTGCTTCAGTAAATACTACACTAATCCCAATTATGAAAAATCTTTCAATCGACTTTAACAAAGCTACTTCTATTGTAATCGGGGGGAACTCAGGATCTGGAAAATCGTATGTATTGACGTATTTTCTGAGTATTTTAAAAAATATCTCAGAGTTGATCATTGTAGATCCAAAATTCGATACCCCCAGTCGGTGGGCGCGGGAAAACAACGTTCCCGTGATTCACCCTCAAAGGAACCGTTCCAAGTCAGACTTTGTATCTGAAATCAACGAGAACTTGAGTAACTGCATGGACATTATCCAAAATCGACAAAGTATTCTGTACGATAATCCCGAGCATAAATTTAAACACTTAACCGTTGTTATTGACGAGGTTCTTGCCTTATCTGAAGGTGTAAATAAAACTATTAAAGATTCATTTTTTTCGTTACTATCACAAGTTTCCTTGCTTGGAAGGGCAACTAAAGTCCATCTACTTCTGGTTAGTCAGCGATTTGACCACTCAGCAATTCCGGTATCAGTTCGCGAACAAGCAAATATATTGATTCAAATTGGGAATATTAATCAAAAGACGACGCAGTTTTTATTTCCCGATTTAGATCCAGAGGGCATTGTGATTCCAATTGGAAACGGTACAGGACTAATTCAGGTAATTGATAATGAACACCCTTATCAAGTATTACCGCTGTTATGCCCGACTTATTACACAAAAAAGGGGATTTTATGATGAAAAAAAATTATTTCATTCGAAGCTTCAATATAGCATTAACGTTTAAACTCGCTTCTATGTTCCTGATTATTTTAGGTTGGGCAGTGAAATATTTTATGTCTATAACCGCAACCGACCATGCTGTAATATTTCATAAGCTAATCATCACAATAAATTATTTTGCTAGCGTTTTTATCTTGGCTGGGTTCTTACTTATTATTACTGTATTTCTCCTTGTTTCCTTGGAATTAGTAAGTCGTTTACTAAATGATAAGGTATGGAACTACTTTAAATCAGTCTACCGAACTCTATCATTGAGGAATTTTCTTTATCAAAGTGAACATAAGGAAAAAATTGTAACTATTGAAGGACAACCAATTACCACTTACAATCCCGTAAATGTTACATTCAATAGGGCTGCAAGAAAATGTGTAGTTGATATAAAGAAAGATACTGTGACCGTCTTCTTAAAAGTCCCTAAGACCCAGCAGGCTCAAAAATTACTAAACGAGATGATCGAACAGATAAAGGAAGAAATTTCCAATCGGAATCCAGATTACTTCTTTTCATCGGAACAACGAATTGGTACTAATATCTGGTTTGAAGGAAAAAGAAGATGAGAATTTCTGGCGCCGCGGCTCACAAAGTGAAAGCCGCAGGCGCCATTATTTTTACATATTTACATACAAATCGGAATGGGGTACTACGACCCCCATTCCGATCAATAATCAACAATCAGAAACTCCGAGCTATTAGGGGAAATTCTCCCTATAGATAGAACGATAATTAACTCAAGTCGAATGGAGAAAAGATGGCAAAAGAAAAGCGGTCAAATAAATGGGCTTTCTTGATTTACAAAGAAAGCGCACCAGACAATTATATAGAAGTATTAGAAGGATTACACGTTCCGTTTGTACTGAGTCCTTGGCACGATAAGGATATTCATTCAAACACTGGTGAAATTAAGAAAGCACACAAACATGGCGCTCTTTACTTCGAATCGCTCAAAAGTTATAGCCAAGTTTCTGAACTAATTACCGAGAAGCTAAACGGCCCTACTCACGTAGAAGCAGTGATGTCGCCAAAAGGTATGTACGATTATTTCACCCACGCAGAAAACCCTGATAAAACACCTTACAACATCGAAGATATTGAGTCCGGTGCAGGTTTTGAACTTGAGAAATTTTTACTAGATCAAAATTCAGATAACTTCATGAATGAAGTCATTGATGTAATCGAGGAAAATAATTTTACGGAGTTTGAAGATCTTGTCCGATATGCTCGTGAAAACAATTATTTATTGCTAGGACTAATTGTCGAACGAACATATTTTTTTGCAAAATATCTTGATTCGCGCCGATATAGCCCAAACAAGAAAAAGTATTATAAGAAAGAAGCTGATTCAGATGACCTATGATCCCATTTTATTAACTCGTCAGCAGGCTGCCGAATTTCTAGGAATCGACCCCAAATCTTTTGACAAATATATCCGAAACCATCCAGATTTTAAGTGTTTTATGGTTGGCCGACAGGAGCGATTTATCAAATCGGAACTTATAAAATTCATTGAAACTCATTGTGTAAATTAACGTTGTGATTGATAAAAACAGATTTCTCGATTATCCTATATTCGACTAGTCTATTTTATCAATCACTTTTTAAAAGGACGGATGATAAAATGGCAACAATAACCAAAAGAGGAAACTCTTATCGAGCAACCATCTCACTTTATCAGAAAGGGGTATATAAACGAGAAACGAAGACATTCAAGGAAAAAAAGACGCGGAACTTTGGACTTTAGAAATGGAGTTAGAGAAAGGCCGTGGCAAAAACATTGCTGAACGTTCTACCCTATTCAAAGAATTCTATTCAAATTGGGTTGAAACAGTTAAGAAGACTGACGTTCGCGAAGCAACCTATATCAATTACACTCGTACAATCACGGTGGTAAATGACCTATTTCATGAAATCTCACTAAAGAACTTAGATGATATTGTCGTTCAAAAGAAAATTGATCATTATGCGGAAGATCACTCTAAGAAAACAACAAAGGAATTGGTTCTTAAAATTCGAGGCTCACTGAAATATGCTTATGCTCGCGGACTAATCACAAATGATTTCGGCCACTTGGTAAAAGCTAAGGGAAAAGAATTACCTAAAAGAAATGTTGCTCTCTCTATTAAAGAATTTAAAAAGCTTAGACAATATTGCTTAAGCAATCAAGAAGAAGAATTTAATATTCTAGTATTACTCGCCTTAGAAACCGGCGCCCGACGGGGTGAACTTCTCGGAATCACAAAAGAGGACATCTTTGAGTATGGTATCTATATTCGACGCTCTATTAGCCCAACCAATAATGATACACAATTAAAAACAAAACATTCAAAACGTGATATATCAATTAACCAAGATGTGTATGAGGCTTTACAGAAATTAGCGAAGGAAAAAGAAAATTATCTATTTGATTGGAACGGATTTCGACAAGCCGGGCAGCTTCAAAAACTGCTCAAGAAACTCGATTTGAGTAAAACTACCTTTCACGGTCTGCGTGATACCCATGCAAGCTTTCTTTTTTCAAAAGAAATCAGTATTGACTACATTTCAAGGCGTCTAGGCCACAATTCCATTCTTACTACCCAAAACTATTATTTGGAATTAATGCCAGAAAAAAAGCACCAGCAAGACGCTGACGCTTTAAATCTGTTAAATGAATTATCGTAGTAATTAACACCAACTGACACCAGAAAGTAGCAGTTGAGCCTGACAATACAACAAATTGATTAACGTTTTGAGAATTGTGATGCTTTACGAGCTTTTTTAAGACCTGGTTTTTTACGTTCGACCATACGTGCGTCACGTGTAAGCAAGCCAGCACGTTTAAGCGCTAAACGGAAGTCAGGATCAACTTCTAGCAATGCACGAGCGATACCATGACGGATAGCTCCTGATTGTCCAGCGTATCCTCCGCCGTTTACGTTAACAAATACGTCATATGCGCCTTTTGTTTCAGTAACAGCGAAAGGTTGATTGATTACTTCACGCAAGTCAGCATGTGGAATGTATTCTTCAACATCTTTTTTATTTACAGTAATTTTACCAGTTCCTGGTACTAGACGTACGCGAGCAACTGCGTTTTTACGACGGCCTGTGCCGATATATTGAACTTGTGCCAATGAAATTCCCTCCTATTAGATTAAGTTTGTGATGTCTAAAACTTCTGGTTGTTGTGCTGCATGTGGATGTTCTGCTCCACCGTATACGTTCAATTTTGTAAATTGTTTGCGGCCTAAAGTGTTTTTAGGAAGCATACCTTTTACAGAAGTTTCGATCAAACGACGAGAATTTTTAGCACGCAATTCGCCAGCAGTGATTGATTTCAATCCTCCTGGGTAGTTGCTGTGACGGTAATAAATTTTGTCAGTCGCTTTTTTACCTGTTAATTTCACTTTGTCTGCATTGATGACGATGACGAAATCGCCAGTATCCAAATGAGGTGTGAAAGTTGGTTTATTTTTACCACGTAGTACAGATGCAACAACTGTTGAAAGACGTCCCAATGGAACATCAGTTGCGTCTACTACATACCATTTACGTTCTACTTCGCCTGGTTTGGCCATATATGTTGTACGCACGTTATTTTCCTCCAATTTAAGTTCTGATGTTTGACATACACTTCGAGTTTCCGGGGCTCTTTGTGGGGCAAACAATACCATTTAACATATTACCCGCTAATCTAGTCAATGTCAACGTTTTTCTGCTTGATTGAAAAATTTATATGAAACTTTACTTCTTTTTCTTTCTTTTATATAAAAGGGTCGTTTCCTGCCAAAATGAAAAACAAAAAGGACGCTGAACTATCAAGTTCTGCGTCCTTTTTTCGGTCAAGTTCAACAAAGTTTTTACGCGTCGATCTCTGGCGCTTTGCCTAGATGAGCTTGGATCATCCAGATACGTTTTTCTGTGGCTGTTTTGAATTCGATAAAGATATCTTGTGTTGGATCGTCGCCTTCTTCTCCAGAAACTTCGATTCCTTTTTGGTAAAGATCTGCTAGATAACGGTAGCCTGCAACAAGTGTTTCCAAACGTTCAGGAATCGTGCGGTCCCAACGTCCTACTTCATCAGGGATTTTCGTGTTATCTGCAAATTCACGTAATGTAGAATAAGGTGAACCGTCTAATGTGATCAAGCGTTCGGATACTTCATCTAACTGAGCGTTCAAATCGTCCATGAACTCATCCATCATTGGGTGCAATGTAAGGAAACCTGGTCCTCTCATGTACCAATGTGTTTGGTGAACAACAACAGACATTTGGCTTAGATCTGCAACTAATTGATTTAATACTTCTTTGGTTTGTTGGAATTTCATCTTTCTTGCCTCCTAACATTTTCTTACACTTAAAATAATAGTAGACTTTCAATGAAAAGTACAACAAAATCCTTTACCTGAGAACGATTTTCATTTCGCTTTTTTATCCGTAAAGCCAATCATTTTTCAGAATCAGCTAATTCTTCTCGCAGTTCAGCAAATTGCTGATAAGTCTGTGCTAAATGCTTTTGTGTCGAAACAAATAATGGATAGATTTTCTGATATTTTTTATGATCGTTTTCTTGTACTCCGACTTGCGCTTTCAATTCTATCAATTCCTGTGCTTCACTGATACTTTGAATCTTTCCGATGCTTCGCCAGCCTAAAATCACAGCTCCTAATGCGGATGCTTCTGTGACAGTAGGGAAAACAAGCGGGTAACCCAGTACATCAGCCATCATCTGACGAAAAATCGGAGATTGAGCAAAACCGCCTGTAGCACGGATCTCTGTGAGCTGATTTTCTTGGCAAACTCCTTTTAAAATTCGATAAAGGTTGAGACAGATCCCTTCTAGAATCGCCTTCATCATTTCTTTTTCTGTATGTTGCCGCTGCAAGCCGATAAAACTGCCAAACGCATCTGCGTCCCAAAGCGGTGCTCGCTCGCCAAGCAAATAGGGATGAAAAATCAGACCATTGGCACCTGCTGGCACAAAAGCAATAGCCGAAAGCAGTGCATCATATGGATTTTCGCCTTTTTCTTTAGCAGATTGAACGACTTCCTGTAAAAATGTGTGCCCTGCCCAATCAAAGATGCCAGCACCATTGCTAGTCGCTCCTCCCACTACCCAATGTTTCTGATCCAGAACATAACAAAACGTCTCCATTTCTGGATGGAACTGAGGCTGAGTAGTAATAAAACGAAGTGCTCCGCTCGTTCCTACAGTCAAAGCGGCAATCGTATCACCAAAAGCGCCTAACCCTAGATTAGAAAGCGGCCCGTCTGCCCCTCCCAAAACAAATGATATATCATTTGGCAAACCTAGTTCTGCTGCTGTTTCTGACGGTAGACCTGTTACTTGATAGGTGGAAGGAAACACTTGCGGCAATTGTTCTGTTCGAATGCCCAAGTAGTCAAGCACTTCTTCTGCCCATTGGAATTCATGGATGTCAAAGTATCCAGTTCCTGAAGCTGTTCCGTAATCGCTGATGAGTTCGCCAAACAATCTATAAAAGATATAGTCTTTGATACCGGCAAAATAAGCAGTTTTTTTGAATAATTCAGGTTGGCTGTTTTGCAGCCACTTGATTTTGTTCAATGGTGTCATTGGATGGATCGGTGTCCCAGTCTGCCGATAAAATTCTTTGCCAAGCACGGTATATTTCAGTTTTTCTGCTTCGTCCGCTGCTCGGTTATCTGCCCAAGTGATCATTCGAGATAACGGTGTTTTCTCTTCATCCAACAATATCAGGCTATGCATCGCAGAGGAGAAGGAGACAAATTGAATGGTCGTGTCTGAAGGCAACTGTTTAATTACTTCTTTTATAACGGTGCAGACGCCTTGAAAGATCAATTCCTGATCTTGTTCTGCCATCCCTTGTGTTTCTTGGATCAAAGGGTAGCGAAAATAAGCGGATGCTGCTTCTTGGGCTTCATCTGTGAAAGCAACTGCTTTGGTTTGTGTGGTTCCGATATCTAATCCGATTGAAACGTTCATTTTTTCACCTCAAATTTTATGTATGTACAAAAATTTAGTTTAAGCTTGCGTATCTTGGTTTTGAAAAGGGGGAGATGGCGTGTTACTTTATTTTATCATTGGTTGCTGTATTGGGTCATTTTTATGTTTAACCGCCCAGCGGATTCCGTTAGGTCACTCTATTATTTATCCTAGATCCCATTGTGTCAAATGCTGTCGTTCGCTTTCTTGGTATGAATTGATTCCGATTCTCTCGATCATCGTCCAACGTTTTCGCTGCTGCTATTGCCGGTGTCGGTTGCCCTTCTACTATTTGCTGGCAGAAGTCTTATGTGGTGGTCTTTTTGTCTGGTTCTTTACTTTTTCTTCCGCAAGAAATTTTTCGACGTTCATTTGGGTGCTTTCGGCTTTGCTATTTTCGTTGATAGACTTGTTTTACTTCATGGTCCATTCTCACACGCTATTCTGCTCCTGGGCTGTCTTATGGATTTTTTGGTTGCAGGCCGGCGTTTTCCAATGGCACAGTATGTTGTTAACGTTCATCGTAGGCGCTGTATGCCTTCGCTATGGTCAATCCTATCTCGGAGCTGGCGATACTCTGTTGGTGCTTTCTTGGAGTGGGGGCTTGCCTCTGGAAGAGTTGCTTCGGGTCTTGTTTCTGGCTAGCCTGTTTGGAATATCCTTTTTTTCTGTTTACTTTATCTGTCATAAAAAAAAGTTGGAAAAGCTGCCTTTCATTCCTTTTTTGAGTAGTGCCTTGCTGATCGTCCTTCATTTTAGGTATTGAAAAAAGGTTGTGACAAACGACTTGTCACAACCTCTGATATACGGTGTTCCAGAAGTAGCTTTTTCGGCTTCTTATTTTTTGCCGCCCCAATGTCGACGAATGAAACCGGCACGTCCAGAACCTTCTCGATAAAGATTGTAATGGAGCTTGTTTTTCTTGTAATAATCCTGATGGTAATCTTCTGCAGGATAAAATTCGCTTCTTGGTTCGATTTTTGTCACGATCGGCTTATCGAATCGCCCGCTGTCTTGCAATGCTTGTTTTGAACGCTCTGCAATGTTTCGTTCTTCTTCATCACTATAGTAGATCACTGGTCGATAAGAATCACCACGATCAGCGAACTGTCCTAACGCGTCAGTCGGATCGGTTTGCTGCCAATAGATTTCCACCAACTGATCATAAGAAATAACTTCTGGGTCATATTCGATCTCTACGGCTTCTGTATGCCCTGTTGTGCCTGTTGTTACTTGTTCGTAAGTTGGATTTGGTACATGCCCGCCTGTATAACCGGATGTCACAGAAATGATCCCTGGCTGCTCTTCAAATGGTTTGACCATACACCAAAAGCATCCGCCTGCGAAAACTGCTTTTTTTGTCATATAAAATCCCCCTTTTTTCTCATCATACCTGTTTTATAGATAATTAAAATTATTTTGCTTGTTTTTACCCCCTCCCGGTATTTTAGCAGATTTTTCTTCATTTTCCTTCTCTTTTAATTGGTTGTGGATAACTATAAGGTTTGTATTAAACTATTTTTTCCACAGGCAAGAAAAAGTTGTCTTTTCAGCCACGTTGTGTATAAGTTTTATATGGTATGCTTATTCCAAAATTATGTACCTTTATTTTTTCATGCGAATAAACAAATCCATGTTATCGGAGGGATAACTATGCCTAAAACAAAAAGAAAACATTCAGATACATCCACTGACTTTATTGCATTTGATGAACTATTAACTAAAGCGAACAAAAAAATAAAAACGCCCCCTGTAACTTCCCACGAATTTGATTCTCATTCAAAGGATGATGCTCTAACTCTCCTAGAAGATGAGAAGCAACTCGTTAATGAACTAGCTTCAGTTATTCCAAATTCACCTGAACATTCGCCATTTGAGGAGTCATTTTCATCTCCACCTATTGACATCTTTGGGGAAGGTTATCGTTTCCATAACTTAATGGAGCACGAGTCTCTCACAAGAGAGGAGCGACAATTTATTGATGAACCATTGCCCGATCCAATCTTCCATCAACAAACGAACGAAGAACCCATCTCGCCTACTGAGCCAGGACCTTCCTTTGTTGTGGATGGACAAAAAACGAGCAATCTAGTAGAAGGAAATGATGGAAATAACGCTTATCAGCTTTTGTATGAGACATTTGGTCCTATTCCTTCTAGAGAAGGAAAGAATAAAAGACTATCACAAGAATTGCGTAATCAAATCGAACACGCATTAACAATGCCTGATATTAAACAAAGTCAAATTGCCACATTTTTTGGCGTATCCTCATGTTTAGTAAGCAATATATACCTCAAACAACTTGCAGAAGGTGATGCTCAAAATCATACATATCAAGTCTTATACAAGGAATTCGGCGAAATTTCCAGAAAAAGAGAAAAAAGGGGTTTATCACAGAAATTACGCGAACAGATCACACATGCATTAACATTGCCTAATCTTAGTCAAAGGCAGATTGCCGCATTTTTTGGCGTGTCTAACTTTACAGTAAATAATATATACCAAAAACATTTTGAAGAAGACTATGATGAAAAAATGACCCATCAGCTTTTTCATGGGAAATTCGGAAAAATTTCCAGAGAAAAAAATCAAAGGATACCACAAAAATTACGTAATCAAATCGAAGAAGCATTAACAATACCCTATACTAAACAAAAACATGTGGCAACATTTTTTGGCGTATCCCTAACTACAGTAAAAGAAATAAAACAAAAAGTGAAACGCAGTAAACAGTTAGCTGACATAGCAAAACCTGTAGCTTCAAGATCATCTCCTACTCTTTCTTCTAACCAAACAGATGAGAGGTAAACTACTTCATATAAGCAAAAAAAGGGAGTGTGACAAAAAACTTGTCACACTCCCTTTTTCCGAATAAACGGTGTTCAATCAGCTGACCGTCGGTATTAGCTCAACAAACGGCAAAATATGAGGAACTATTTTTTCGTTTATTTCTCTAATACTCAGGTCAAAACGCTGATTTCACAACCTCTTATACACGATGTTCCAGAAGTAACTTCTGTCACAACCTCTATTTTGTTTGATTGTTCATTGCGTCTTCTGCAGCCATTTGCGCTTCAATATCTGAAATACTGTAGACATTTTCACTTGCTACACCGACTTCTTTTGGTTCCATGTCACGGTAACGTTGCATACCAGTACCAGCTGGGATGATCTTACCGATAATAACATTTTCTTTCAAACCAAGAAGAGGATCTTTCTTACCGCGGATCGCAGCATCCGTCAAGACACGAGTTGTTTCTTGGAATGATGCAGCAGATAAGAAACTATTTGTTTCTAATGATGCTTTTGTGATACCTAGCAAGACTGGTCGAGAAGTTGCAGGAACGCCTCCTGAGACTAGCGTATTGTAGTTTTGATCTTTAAAGTCTGCGATGTCTAATAATGTACCTGGCAAGATATCTGTATCTCCTGGATCCATTACACGAACTTTACGCAGCATTTGACGAACCATTACTTCGATATGCTTGTCGCCGATTTCTACCCCTTGCATACGGTAAACACGTTGTACTTCACGAAGCAAGTAGTTTTCAACAGATAATACATCGCGGACTTGCAACAATTGTTTTGGATCGATTGATCCTTCTGTCAATGGTGCACCACGGTGGATCATATCGCCTTCTGCTACTTTCATACGTGCTGTATAAGGAACAGTATACGTACGTGTATCTGTTTTTCCTTTGATTGTTACTTCTTTGGTACGTGTTGCAGGATCTTCTGAGATATCGATGACATCCCCTGTTACTTCTGTGATCACTGCTTGCCCTTTCGGATTACGTGCTTCAAAGATTTCTTGGACACGAGGAAGACCTTGAGTGATATCGTCTCCGGCAACCCCACCCGTATGGAATGTACGCATCGTCAACTGAGTACCAGGTTCACCGATTGATTGAGCGGCGATCGTACCAACTGCTTCGCCGACTTCAACGTCAGAGCCAGTTGCAAGGTTGCGTCCGTAACAATGTTTGCAGACACCATGTTTTGTATTACATGTGAAGACAGAACGGATCGTCACTGTTTCGACACCTGCATCAACGATTTGTTTTGAGATGTCTTCGGAAATCAATTGGTTTCCTGCGATGATCAATTCATTTGTTTCAGGATGACGTACTTCTTTACGAGTGTAACGTCCCACTAAACGATCTTCTAATGATTCGATGATTTCATTTCCTTCACGGATTGCTTGGATCTCAAGACCTCGGTCAGTACCGCAATCTTCTTCACGAATGATTACATCTTGAGCCACATCAACCAGACGACGAGTCAAGTAACCTGAATCGGCAGTCTTCAAGGCTGTATCGGTCATCCCTTTACGAGCCCCGTGAGTTGAGATAAACATTTCCAAGACAGATAGTCCTTCACGGAAGTTTGAAATGATTGGCAATTCCATGATTCGACCATTAGGAGCGGCCATCAAACCACGCATTCCGGCAAGCTGTGTAAAGTTGGAAATGTTCCCACGAGCTCCAGAATCAGACATCATGAAGATTGGGTTTTTCGCTTCCAAACCTTCCATCAGTTTTTGTTGGATGCTGTCTTTTGCAGCGTTCCAAACAGCAATGACACGTTCATAACGCTCGTCATCTGTAATCAGACCACGACGGAATTGTTTTGTAATAGTTTCAACTTGTTTATGGGCATTTTCAATAATTTCTTGTTTTTCATTCAGTACACTGATGTCAGCGATCCCTACTGTGATACCGGCATGTGTTGAATGTTTGTACCCTAAGTCTTTCATACGGTCAAGCATCTTAGAAGTTTCTGTTACTTTGAATCGTTTGAAGACTTCTGCGATGATGTTCCCTAAGTTTTTCTTCTTGAACGGTAATACTAATTCTTGCTCTTTGATATGTGCAGGAATATCCGTACCAGCTTCAACAAAGTATTTGTCCGGTGTTTGGACGGTCAAGTTGAAGTCTGTTGGTTCATTCAGATAAGGGAATTCAGGAGGCATGATCTCGTTGAAAATGATCTTACCAACTGTTGTGATCATCGTACGTTCTTTTTGCCATTCAGTAAATGGTTTTTCACCTAATGAGTTAGGGTTCACACCGATACGTGAATGTAAATGAACGTATCCGTTGCGCCATGCGATAACAGCTTCGTTTTGATCTCTGAAGACCATTCCTTCGCCTTCGCGTCCTTCTTCTTCCATTGTCAAGTAGTAGTTACCTAGAACCATATCTTGAGAAGGAGTAACAACTGGTTTACCATCTTTAGGATTCAAGATGTTTTGAGCAGCTAACATCAACATACGTGCTTCTGCTTGTGCTTCTTCATTCAATGGCACGTGGACAGCCATTTGGTCTCCATCGAAATCGGCATTATAAGCTTCACATACAAGTGGATGCAAACGGATTGCGCGTCCTTGTACTAAAACTGGTTCGAATGCTTGGATACCAAGTCGGTGAAGCGTAGGTGCCCGGTTCAGCAATACTGGGTGTTCCTTGATTACGTCTTCTAAGACATCCCATACTTCGTCTTCTTGACGTTCGATTTTACGTTTCGCATTTTTGATGTTTGAAGCTAGTTCACGTTGAACAAGCTCACGCATCACGAATGGTTTGAATAATTCGATGGCCATTTCTTTTGGAAGTCCACATTGGTACATCTTCAAGAAAGGTCCAACAACGATAACGGAACGACCGGAGTAGTCCACACGTTTACCTAGCAAGTTTTGACGGAAACGACCTTGTTTCCCTTTCAACATATGAGAAAGAGATTTCAATGGGCGGTTACCTGGTCCAGTTACTGGACGTCCGCGACGACCGTTATCGATCAATGCATCTACTGCTTCTTGCAACATGCGTTTTTCGTTTTGAACGATGATTCCAGGTGCGTTCAAGTCTAATAAACGTTTCAAACGGTTATTACGGTTGATGACACGACGGTAAAGATCATTCAAGTCACTTGTTGCAAAACGTCCACCTTCTAATTGAACCATTGGGCGCAAATCTGGTGGAATAACAGGGATAACATCCATAACCATCCAGCTTGGTTGATTTCCTGAAGCGCGGAATGCTTCTAAAATATCCAAACGGCGGATCGCACGTGTACGTTTTTGTCCTTGTGCAGATTTCAATTCTTCTTTCAATTCGGCTGCTTCTGCATCTAGATCAACATTATCAAGTAATTGTTTGATCGCTTCTGCACCCATAGCAGCTTGGAACTCTTGTCCATATTGTTCACGTTTTTCGCGATATTCGCGTTCTGTCAACAATTGTTTTTTCTCTAAATTCGTGTTTCCTGGTTCGATAACCACATATGAAGCAAAATAAATGATTTCTTCCAAAGCGCGTGGGCTCATGTCTAATACAAGTCCCATACGTGAAGGAATCCCTTTAAAGTACCAGATATGTGAAACAGGAGCTGCTAATTCAATATGTCCCATGCGTTCACGGCGAACTTTCGAACGAGTCACTTCCACTCCGCATCGATCACAAACGATTCCTTTATAACGGATACGTTTGTATTTTCCGCAGGCACATTCCCAGTCTTTTGTAGGACCAAAAATCCGCTCACAGAACAACCCTTCGCGTTCAGGTTTTAAGGTACGATAGTTAATCGTCTCAGGTTTTTTTACTTCACCGTAAGACCAGCTTCTGATTTTTTCGGGAGAAGCCAAACCTATTTGCATACTTTCGAATTTATTTACATCGATCAAAAGGGGTTCCCTCCATTTCATTTAATGGCAAACCGCAAGACGGCTGATCTTCGACCGCCTTGCAGCTCATAGACCGGATTAGTCTAAATTATCTTCTGCGGTTTCAAAGTTTTGGATGACATCGTCTCTTTCATCTTCCACTTGTTCAGCAGCTTTCTTTTCTAATTCTTTGGCAGTTTGCTGTTCGGCAAATTTTGTCAAAGCATCAACAGTGATCAAATCGTCGTCTTCATCGTCCATGTCGCGAAGTTCGATCTCTGTCTCTTCGATATCCAAGACACGCATGTCCAGACCTAGTGATTGCAATTCTTTCACCAATACGCGGAAGGATTCCGGTACACCTGGTTTTGGAATTGGTTCACCTTTGACGATTGCTTCGTATGTTTTCACACGTCCGACTACGTCATCTGATTTGTATGTCAAGATTTCTTGTAAAGTATAAGCCGCACCGTAAGCTTCCAGTGCCCATACTTCCATTTCACCAAAACGTTGTCCACCAAATTGAGCTTTACCTCCCAATGGTTGTTGTGTAACCAATGAGTAAGGTCCTATTGAACGTGCATGCAATTTGTCATCGACCATGTGAGCAAGTTTGATCATGTACATCACACCGACAGACACACGTCCGTCAAATGGTTCACCTGTACGTCCGTCGTACAGAACAGTTTTCGCATCGCTGGCCATACCGGCTTCACGAACTGTTTCCCATACGTCTTCATCACTTGCACCATCGAATACTGGCGTTGCTACGTGGATACCTAACTGACGCGCAGCCATACCCAAGTGTAATTCCAATACTTGTCCGATGTTCATACGTGAAGGCACCCCTAAAGGATTCAGCATGATATCGATTGGTGTTCCGTCAGGTAGGAATGGCATATCTTCTTCCGGCATAATACGGGATACAACCCCTTTATTTCCGTGACGACCGGCCATTTTATCCCCTTCATGGATTTTACGTTTTTGAACGATATAAACACGAACTAACATGTTTACGCCTGGTGACAATTCATCTCCAGCTTCACGAGTAAAGATTTTCACATCGTGAACGATCCCGCCGCCGCCATGCGGTACACGTAATGATGTATCGCGGACTTCACGAGCTTTTTCGCCAAAGATCGCATGCAATAGACGTTCTTCTGCAGATAATTCTGTTACCCCTTTTGGCGTGACTTTCCCTACAAGCAAATCGCCATCTTGGACTTCTGCACCGATACGGATAATACCCATTTCGTCTAAATCTTTCAATGCGTCTTCCCCGACATTAGGGATTTCGCGTGTGATTTCTTCAGGTCCTAATTTTGTATCGCGGGCTTCTGATTCATATTCTTCAATATGAATAGAAGTGTATACGTCATCTTTTACCAAACGACGGCTCATGATGATCGCATCTTCATAGTTGTACCCTTCCCAAGTCATGAAACCAACTAAAACGTTTTGACCTAGAGCCATTTCGCCTTGTTCCATAGATGGTCCGTCTGCCAGAGTATCTCCTTTTTCGACTTTCTCACCCAAATGAACGATTGGACGTTGGTTGTAGCTTGTTCCGGAGTTTGAACGACGGAATTTTGTCACATCGTATTTATCTAATGCACCGTTGTCGCGGCGTACACGGATTTCAGAAGCATCAACGTATTCAACGACACCGTCATGTTTACATAACAAAGCAGCTCCTGAGTCATGCGCTGATTTGTATTCCATACCAGTACCAACCCATGGTGCTTGAGGATTGATCAACGGCACTGCTTGACGCTGCATGTTGGCACCCATCAAGGCACGGTTGGAGTCATCGTTTTCCAAGAAAGGAATACATGCTGTCGCAACGGCAACTACTTGTTTAGGTGATACGTCCATGTAGTCTACTTTATCAATAGATACTTCTAAGTTTTCACTTTGAGCACGCGCCATAACAACGTCTTGAGCAAATGTTCCATCTTCATTCAATGGGCTGTTTGCTTGGGCTACGATGTAATGGTCTTCGATATCTGCTGTCAAGTAGTCGATTTGGTCAGTAACCCGACCTGTTTCGCGGTCTACACGACGATAAGGTGTTTCGATAAATCCGAATTTATTTACTTTCGCATAACTGGACAAACTATTGATCAACCCGATGTTTGGGCCTTCAGGAGTTTCGATCGGACACATACGGCCATAGTGGGAGTAGTGAACGTCACGAACTTCATAACCGGCACGGTCACGAGTCAATCCGCCAGGTCCTAAGGCTGAAAGACGACGTTTGTGTGTCAATTCGCCAAGAGGATTTGTTTGATCCATGAACTGTGACAACTGAGAAGAACCAAAGAATTCTTTGATACTTGCCACAACTGGACGGATATTGATCAATTGTTGAGGTGTCAATGTTTCAGTATCTTGGATCGACATTCTTTCACGAACCACACGTTCCATACGTGCTAGCCCGATACGGAATTGGTTTTGTAAAAGTTCACCGACTGAACGGATACGACGATTTCCTAAGTGGTCGATATCATCGACATTGCCGATACCTTCCATCAAGTTCAAGAAATAGCTCATTGAAGCAATGATGTCGGCTGGACGAACTGTTTTTACAGCTGCTTCTGGATAGCCGTTTCCGATCACGTTCACTTCACGTTCAGGATCTCTTGGTGAAAATACTTTGATGACTTGGACAGTCATTGGATCTGTGACCACACCATCTTCTGATGGATAGTAAGTCACTGAATTTAGACCGTTATCAATAAAAGGAGCTAATGTTTCCATGACTTGGTGAGTCAGAACTGTTCCTTTTTCAACGATGATCTCGCCTGTTTCTGGATCAACTAATGTTTCAGCTAATGTCAGATTCAATAGACGTGTTTTCAAATCTAATTTTTTGTTTACTTTGTAACGACCAACGTTTGCTAAGTCGTAACGTTTTGGATCGAAGAAACGAGCATTCAGCAAGTTACGTGAGCTGTCTGCTGTTTTTGGTTCGCCTGGACGCAAACGTTCGTAAACGTCTTTCAAACCTTCTTCTGTTCTTGAGTCGCTTGCGTTTTTATGCAAGTCTTTTTCGACTGTATTGCGTAATGTTTCGCTGTCGCCGAAGATTTCAAAGATCGTATCATCGGAACCAAATCCTAACGCACGAACTAATACGGTTAAAGGAATCTTACGTGTACGGTCGATACGTACATAAGAGATGTCTTTTGCATCAGTTTCCATCTCTAGCCAAGCGCCACGGTTAGGGATAACAGTAGAACCGAATCCTTCTTTTCCGTTTTTATCGACTTTTCCATGGAAATAGACACCTGGTGAACGGACTAACTGAGAAACGATTACTCGCTCTGCCCCGTTGATGATGAATGTTCCTTGTTCTGTCATTAATGGGAAATCACCGAAGAATACTTCTTGTGCTTTGATTTCGCCAGTCTCGCGGTTTGTCAAACGCAATGTTACATGTAATGGTGCAGAGTAGTTTGCATCATGCGCACGAGCTTCTGCTACTGTATACTTTGGTTCTTTCAATTCATAATCTACAAATTCCAAAGATAGATTGCCATTGAAGTCATCGATTGGCAAAATGTCTTCAAACATTTCTCTAAGTCCCTCATCTAAGAACCATTGGTAAGAGTCTGTTTGAATTTCGATCAAATTTGGTAATTCCAACACTTCACTGATTCTTGCGAAACTTCTACGTTCGCGATGTTTTCCGTATTTTACTACGTGTCCAGCCAAGCTCTTCACCCCTCTAAAATGTCATTCAAAAAGACTACCCGATCAATTGTTACAATAATATTTCAAATATTATTTTTAGGCAACAACAGACATTTTTTGCGGCTTTTAGGCAAAAAAAAACCAAAAATAGAACATTCTCTTGAAACCTTACTTCGTGAGCTTCTACTTTTGTTTCCTTATATTAAAGCCGAAACGGACAATATTTCGTTTCTGCCTTTTCTTCATCAGATAGTTTTTGCAACTTCATATACTACACTTATTTTCTATAAAAGTCAACACTTCCTGGCGTTTCTTCTGCTTTTTCGCAATATTTTCTTAATGTTTTCAATTTTATGTTTTCAATTATCTGACAATTCTTAATTGACAGACCATTTTTTCTCGGTTATACTTTAGAAAATTCATTTTGTGGAGGAACTTCTATGCGAACCAATATCAAGCAAATCGTACCAACACAACTGAATAACTTTTACTTTAGCTACTTTAGATAGGTTTGTATTCATCATGATGGATACAAACGTTAAACGACAGTTTGTATCTATGATGGCTAAAGAACTTTGTATTGCAGCAAAAAGCCACGTAGACAAAATGCTAAGTGGCTGAGCAGTGAAAATACAAAGTAAAAGTATCAAGCATTCTACTTTTCAATTTATTTTCCGACTTTTCAATCCATTTGGACATTTTGTCTGAATGGATTTTTTGTTTCCCAAAATTAAGGAGGAAAAAGAAATGAAAAAAAACATATTAATTGGATTAGGCGCTGCTCTGCTACTAGCTTGAGGAGGTTGCGCACAAAAAGACAATTCCGCAGAGGCATCAGATGGACAAAAAACAATTGGCGTATTGCAACTTGTACAACATAACTCGTTAGACGCTGCCTATAAAGGATTCAAAGAAGGATTAGCAGAAGAAGGGTATAAAGAAGGCGATAATCTAACAATCGATTATCAAAATGCCCAAAACAATCAAGACAACCTGAAAAGCATGAGTGAGAAGCTCGTCAAAGAAGATCCTGATTTGCTACTTGGGATCGCCACCCCAGCAGCACAATCTTTATTAAATGAAACAACCACTATCCCGATGACTGTCACAGCGGTCACAGACTTGGAACAAGCTCATTTAGTCACATCCAATGAAAAACCTGGCGGCAATGTGACTGGCACGACAGATATGGTGCCAATCGAAAAACAAATCGGCTTACTGTTAACTATCGTGCCAGACGCCAAAACAATCGGCATCATGTATAACAACGATGAAGCAAACTCTAAGATCCAAGCTGATTTGGCAGAAAAAGAATTGAAAAAAGCGGGCGTCAAAGTCAAAGTACTGACAGCAAATTCCACAAATGATGTCCAACAAGTGACGAAAAGTCTAGCTAAAGATGTAGACGGAATCTATATTCCTACTGATAACACGTTCGCAAGTGCGGCAAGTGTTGTCGGTGAAGTCGCAAAAGAAACAAAAACACCTGTCGTTGCTGGCGCAGTTGATCAAGTCAAAGACGGCGGTCTAGCAACAGTAGGGATCGACTACGAAAGCTTGGGCAAACAAACGGGGATCATGGCAGCAAAAATCTTAGACGGCAAGAAGCCAAGTGAACTTCCTGTCGAAACAGCAAATGATTTGGAACTGTATGTCAATAAAGACATGGCCAAAGCATTAGGTATCAATCCAGACAGCATCAAAGAAGCTGAATAAAACAAAGGAGGATTCTCATGACAAATCTGCTCTCTCTTTTCTTATCATCTGCATCGCAAGGGGTCTTATGGGCCCTGCTTGCGATTGGTGTGTATATCACTTTCCGTATCTTGGACATTGCCGACTTGACTGCTGAAGGAAGCTTTCCTTTAGGCGCAGGGATCGCGGCAGTAAGTATTACAAATGGCTATCACCCATTGACAGCTTGTCTTCTAGGCTTTTTAGGGGGTGCGGCAGCAGGGCTTGTTTCCGGACTGCTTCACACAAAATTAAAAATCCCCGCCCTTCTTGCAGGGATCATCACCATGACTGGTTTATACTCTGTCACATCCCGTGTGATGGGTGCGCCGAACATCTCTTTATTGGGTCAGCCAACGATCTTTCATTGGGTCGAGTCATTCGGCATAACAAAAGACAACGCTGTACTGATCGTCGGTCTGCTTTTTGCTTTGATCGTTGTATGTTTACTTGTTTTGTTCTTACGTACAGAAACAGGTCTTGCCATTCGTGCAACTGGCGATAATCTGGCAATGAGCGAAGCAAACGGGATCAACACCGATAATATGAAGATCATCGGTTATATGATCTCTAATGGATGCATTGCTCTTTCTGGCTCCTTGCTTGCGCAAAACAACGGCTTTGCTGATTTGAATTCTGGTATTGGAACGATCGTGATTGGACTAGCTTCTATTATCATCGCAGAAGTTTTGTTACGTAACCAGCCACTATTGCTCCGTCTCTTGACTGTCGTTTTAGGTGCGGTCATTTACCGCTTTATTTTAGCGTTAGTCTTCGAACTGAATGTTGAACCAAGTGATTCGAAACTTGCTTCTGCTTTCGTGCTAGTGATCTGTCTTTCTTTCCCGCAGATTCAGCAAAAATTCCATTTATCTCAAAAGAAGAAAGGCGGTAGTGTCAAATGAATGACGTCTTAACATTGGAAAATCTCCATCATACCTTTGAAAAAGGAACGATCAACGAAAACTATGTCCTGAAAGGGATTAATCTTTCCTTAGAACCCGGCGACTTCGTGACGATCATCGGCGGAAATGGGGCTGGTAAATCTACTTTGCTGAACAGCATCGCCGGTACATTTTCTGTCGATCAGGGACAGATTTTATTGAATGGAAAAAATATCACGAAAAAATCCGTTGTCGAACGTTCGAAATCCATCAGTCGCGTATTCCAAGATCCTAAACTAGGGACAGCCGTTCGTTTAACGGTAGAAGAAAATCTTGCTCTTGCTATGAAACGAGGAAAAAAGCGCGGCTTCTTCCGTGGTGTCAAACCGCAAGACCGAAAATTTTTCAAAGAACAGCTGGCTCGGCTGAATTTGGGTTTGGAAAATCGTTTATCCTCAGAAATCGGTTTGCTGTCTGGGGGACAACGTCAAGCCATCACGCTGTTAATGGCCACATTACAGCGTCCAGAACTGATCTTATTAGATGAACACACCGCAGCGCTTGACCCGGCTACTTCCAAAACTGTCATGGACTTGACAGAAAAGCTGATCACCGAGCAGAATCTCACTGCTTTCATGGTCACACATGACATGGAAGACGCGATCCGCTATGGAAATCGACTGATCATGCTTCATCAAGGAAGGATCGTCGTCGATATCCAGCAAGAGGAAAAACAGCAGCTCACAGTACCTCAACTATTGGCGTTGTTCAAACAAAACAGCGGCACGACATTGAAAGACGATCAAGTACTTTTATCTTCATAATCAGAACGAGGCTGGGACAAAAAATGAACGCCCACCCTCTTCTTTTTTCTCTTTTCTTCTTTCGTTTTTGCTTTATGTATCAACCGTTGTTTCTTCGAAAACTATTTTGTTCTCTCCTTCTTCCTGATAGAATGGATGAGAAAGGAGCTTGGTGCCATGACAACAAAAGACAAAGTACTTCATTTATTGAAAGAGACACCAGATTTTCTTTCCGGAGAAAAGTTAGCACAGCAACTGGAAGTTTCCCGGACAAGTATTTGGAAAGCCATCAAAGAATTGGAAAAGGCAGGCTATCGTTTTGAGCACGGGCCTACAGGGTATCGTTACCTGCCCTCTGACGTACTAGATGCAAAAGAAATCCAGCAAGAGCTACGGTCTTTTATTCCCGATTTGAAGGTACAAACGATGTTGACTTCTGAATCTACGATGAAAGATGCCAAATTGGCAGCAGCTCACGGAGATTCTGTTTCGAAGTTATTTGTTGCTGATACACAAGAACAAGCTCGTGGACGTTTTGGACGACCTTTTTTTGCCGAACCTGGACGAGGAATCTACATGAGTCTCTTACTCCATCCAGACAAACGGTTTGATGAACTGCCTCAATATACGATCATCGCAGCCAGTGCCTGTGTGAAAGCCATTGAATCTGTTACCGGTCGTTCTGCTTCGATCAAATGGGTCAATGACATCTACATGGATGGAAAAAAAGTCTGTGGGATTTTATCTGAAGCAGTCAGTGATATGGAAAGCGGCAGGATCAGTCATATCATCATCGGGATCGGGCTGAATTTTTCTGTTCCTCAAAATCATTTTCCAGCTGATCTCCAAGAAAAAGCCACCTCTGTCTTTCCTGATGGACAAGCGAGTATCACAAGGAATCAGCTAATCAGCAAAATCTGGCAGAAATTGTTCACCTATCTTTCTCAACCGAAAAAAGCATTGGACTTCTATAAAGAAAAATCATTCGTATTGGGAAAAACCGTGTCGTTCAATCAGAAAGGAACGACTTATGTCGGTCTTGCAAAAGAAATCGGTGATCATGGCGAACTGATCGTCCAAACAAATGAACAGGAAATGAGTTTGTCTTCTGGCGAAATCAGTCTCACATCTATCCGTACGCAATAATAGCAGATTTCACAAAAGGACACCTGATCTCATACAGTGTCCTTTTTTCTGAGTTCTCTTCAAACGACTCTCCTTATTCTCTTGACTTACCTTTTTCTATCCTCTAGAAAAAGGTGTTCTAAACGTATCAAGAAAGCATGGTACACTTTCTTTAAAGGAATCCATGCAAAAAACAGGAGAAACATGCGTTTGTACAGCAAAAAGAGATAGAGGACCGATTCCTTTTCTCGGTTTTCTATCTCTTTTCTATCAATGGTGGTAAAGCTGATTATTGTTTCTATTCAGTTTTTTTATGATACCCACACAGGACTATTTGCTAGTCCTGTGTGAAAATACTTATGCGATCATAAGTTATGTGCTTGTTTCCTAAAAAATATCTATCTTCTCATCGTTCTTTTTTATTGAGGAACGATGTCGATAGAGCCGATATAACCTGCGCGATAGTTTTCGATGACTATCAGTGGCAGGCATTGCCGATACCATCTTCTCCCCCAGGATTGAGATCGTTCACCTTTTCTTCTTGAAGCGTGCGACTGATATTGAGCACGTGATTTTCCGCTTGCAAGTCTTCATTGATGAACATATTTATCATACTCGTCAACACTAGCGTTGATAGTAATAGACTACCAATGATTTTCTTTTTCAATCCAATTACTCCCCCTTTATTATCTATGTAGCAACTGGATAGGCTACAATTAACTAGACAGAAAAATTAAGGTGTGTAGACTAGAAGAAAACATACCAGGAGGAATTTTTATGTCTAAGAGAACACGAAGAACTTTTTCACAAGAATTCAAGCAACAAATCG
>ENA-OQNO01000578-OQNO01000578.1-human-gut-metagenome-genome-assembly--contig:-NODE-578-length-33203-cov-3.571169_pt1 | contig 33203 bp, 25 predicted proteins | sample MGYA00242629_ERZ504880 | MGnify/ENA primary metagenome ERZ504880 (study PRJEB26092, sample SAMD00036377) | human gut metagenome | host: Homo sapiens | study: EMG produced TPA metagenomics assembly of... | reverse complement strand
CTCCTGTTCGCAATGTTGCATACGCTGGCAAAGCTGTTGCAGAAGCAAAACCTGCAGAATAATATTTTGTGCAAAGTATTCGTTGGCCGCTTGAGGCTGGCACTATGAACTAATATATGGAGGAAATCTAAAATCGCATTGAACATTGAAAACATCGTTGCTGAAGTGAAAGAAGAAACAAACCGTGAACTGAAGGATCTTGTAAAAGCAATCGAAGAAGAATTGGGCGTAACTGCAGCAGCTCCTGTAGCTGTAGCAGCTGCTGGTGGTGCTGAAGGCGGCGCTGCTAAAGATTCCTTCGACGTAATCTTGAAAGATGCTGGCGCATCTAAAATCAACGTAATCAAAGTTGTTCGTGAAGCAACTGGTCTTGGCCTGAAAGAAGCAAAAGAAATCGTTGACGGCGCTCCTAAAGCTGTTAAAGAAAAAATCTCCAAAGCTGACGCTGACGCTTTGAAAGCTAAACTTGAAGAAGCTGGCGCTTCCGTAGAATTGAAATAATTTCAATTAGAACTTTAATAAGCTTCCTGTTTTGCAGGAAGCTTATTTTTTATTTTATTACTTGCTATTGACAATAGAAAAACTTTGTGATATCATAATAAACTACAGTAAATAAATGAATTGCAGGTATTTTGATAACGGTCACGATGGCTCAGTGGTTGGGAATCGTGTACTGCTCATACGGTAAAGATGAAGTTCGTTCATCGAAGACAATACGCAAGGTCCTTGAGACAATCTGGAACCTTGCTTTTTTTGTCATTCGTGAAACGGGCTGAGTTTGGCCTGCCTGACAAAATATGAAGGGGTGAGGGATTACATGTTTAAACCGGTTCCCGTAGGCGATAGGACTCGGTACAGTTATGCCAGAATCAATGAAGTATTACCAATGCCTCATTTGATTGACATCCAAAGAAAATCGTATGAGTGGTTCATGCGAGAAGGTCTTTGCGAAATTTTCCATGACATTTCTCCTATTAAAGATTTTACAGGTAATTTAGAACTTTCCTTTGAAGGCTTTACTCTCGGTGAGCCTAAATATACAGTAGAAGAATGCAAGGAACGCGATGCTTCCTATTCTGCGCCGTTAAATGTAAACGTGCGCCTTCTGTATAAAGATACCGGCGAGATTAAAGAATCTAAAGTATTCATGGGCGATTTTCCGCTGATGACGGAAACCGGTACTTTTGTAATCAACGGTGCCGAACGTGTAATCGTCAGCCAGCTGGTACGTTCCCCGGGCGTTTATTACGCTGTTACAATGGACCCCAGCGGCAAAAAAATGTATGGTACAACAGTCATTCCTAACCGTGGTGCATGGATTGAATATGAAACCGACTTAAATGACGTTATTTACGCACGTGTTGACCGTACCAGAAAGCTGCCGGCAACTGTTTTGCTGCGCGCCATGGGTTTAACCCAGAATGAAGATATTTTAGCACTCTTTAATAATCATCCTTCCGTTGCTGCAACGCTTGAAAGGGATACAACAACTACCCGCGAAGAAGCTTTAATTGAAATTTATAAAAAGCTGCGCCCGGGCGAACCTCCTACTCTGGAAAACGCCTCTGCACTTATTGAAGCAACCTTCTTTGATAACAAACGTTATGACCTTGCCAGCGTAGGCCGCTATAAGCTAAACAAAAAACTCGGCTGGCGCCGCCGTCTGCTGGATAAAGTGCTGGATCAGCCGCTGGTTGATGTATCTACCGGTGAAATTATTGCTGAAGCAGGCACCAAGATTGACCTTGATGTTATTGATAAAATTGAAGAAAGCGGTATTTTTGCAGGCCCCGGCCTGAAAGAAGTTTTCATCCGCCTGAAAGAACAGCCGATGAAAATCATCTGCACTTCCGATATTCCGGAAGACCACCGTACCATTACCGTTGAAGATGTAATGGCTTCCTTCGGTTATCTGCTTAACCTGATGGACGGCCTTGGCACCGGCGACGATATCGACCATTTGGGCAACCGCCGTGTACGCCGTGTCGGCGAACTTTTGCAGAACCAGTTCCGCATCGGCCTTGCCCGTATGGAACGCGTTGTAAAAGAACGTATGACCATTCAGGATGTTGATGTTATCACGCCGCAGGCGCTTATTAATATCCGCCCTGTTGTTGCTGCAATTAAAGAATTCTTTGGCAGCAGCCAGCTCTCCCAGTTTATGGACCAGAACAACCCGCTGGCCGAGCTGACCCATAAACGCCGTCTTTCCGCACTGGGCCCCGGTGGCTTGAGCCGTGAACGTGCAGGCTATGAAGTCCGCGACGTACACCATTCCCACTATGGCCGTATGTGCCCGATTGAAACCCCTGAAGGTCCGAACATCGGCCTTATCGGTTCTCTTTCTACCTTTGCTGTTATTAACAAATACGGCTTTATGGAAACCCCGTACCGCCGTGTTGATAAAGAAAACAAGCGCGTAACTGATGAAATTATTTATCTTACCGCTGATGAAGAAGATAATTACATTATCGCTCAGGCGAACGAACCTTTGGATGACGAAGGTTACTTTGAAGGCGAACGTGTAACCGCACGTTACCAGAACGAAGTACTTTCCCTGCCTCCTGACCAGGTAGACTTCATGGACGTTTCGCCGAAACAGGTTGTATCTATCGCTACCGCACTTATTCCGTTCCTTGAAAACGATGACGCGAACCGTGCTCTTATGGGTGCAAACATGCAGCGTCAGGCAGTGCCGCTTCTGTGCACTCAGGCTCCGATCATCGGTACCGGTATGGAATATAAAGTTGCCGTTGACTCCGGCGTATGCATTCTGGCTAAAAATGCCGGCGTTGTAGAACGCGTTACCGGTGATGAAATCGTTATCCGCAAAGATGACGGCGGCGTAGATAAATACAGCGTATTGAAATTTAAACGCTCTAACCAGGGTACCTGCGTTAACCAGCGCCCGATTGTTTACAAAGGCGACAAGGTTGTTAAAGGCCAGGTACTGGCAGACGGCCCTGCAACCGACCATGGCGAACTTGCACTTGGCTACAACGTAATTGTTGCCTACATGCCTTGGGAAGGCTACAACTACGAAGATGCTATTCTTCTTAGCGAAGATTTGGTTAAGGCCGACGTATTTACTTCTATTCATATTGAAGAATACGACTGCGATGCCCGCGATACCAAACTTGGCGAAGAAGAAATTACCCGCGATATTCCGAACGTATCGGAAGAAGCATTGAAAGACCTTGACGAACGCGGCATTATCCGCATGGGTGCGGAAGTACGCCCGGGCGATATCCTCGTCGGCAAGGTAACTCCGAAAGGCGAAACCGAGCTTACAGCAGAAGAACGCTTGCTGCGCGCCATCTTCGGCGAAAAAGCACGCGAAGTACGCGACAGCTCGCTGCGTGTTCCGCATGGCGAAGCAGGTAAAATCGTCAGCGTAAAAGTATTTACCCGCGAAAACGGCGACGAACTTCCTCCGGGAGTTAACGAACAGGTTCGCGTACATATTGCACAGAAACGTAAAATTTCCGTCGGCGATAAAATGGCAGGCCGCCACGGCAACAAGGGCGTTATTTCCCGTATTCTGCCGCGCGAAGACATGCCGTTCCTGCCGAGCGGCGAACCGGTACAGATTGTGCTGAATCCGTTGGGCGTACCTTCCCGTATGAACATCGGACAAATTCTGGAAAACCATCTGGGCTGGGCAGCACGTGCACTCGGCATGCAGATTGAAAACAATGCCGAAGGCCTTGTAGAACGCCTGACCGGTGTTGGCTATGACGTTGAAAAATACGGCATCCCCGAAACCGTTGAAATCGGCAAATTCGGTGATAAGAGCATTAAAGCCGTACAGATTTCCGTACCGGTATTTGACGGTGCTCACGAAAAAGATATTAATGATGCGCTTGATCTTGCAGGTATTGACCGCAGCGCCAAAACCACGCTGTATGACGGCCGTACCGGCGAACCGTTCGATAACAAAGTTACCGTCGGCTTAACTTACATGCTCAAACTGCATCACCTTGTTGATGATAAAATCCATGCCCGCAGCACCGGCCCGTACTCCCTTGTTACCCAGCAGCCTCTCGGCGGCAAGGCGCAGTTCGGCGGCCAGCGTTTCGGCGAAATGGAAGTTTGGGCGCTGGAAGCATACGGCGCAGCTTACACTTTGCAGGAAATTTTAACCGTAAAATCCGACGATGTTGTCGGCCGTGTTAAAACCTACGAAGCCATTGTTAAAGGCGAAAATGTTCCTGAACCTGGTGTTCCGGAATCCTTTAAGGTACTTATTAAAGAACTTCAGTCCATCGGCCTTGACATTAAAGTGCTTAACGAGGACGAAGAAGAAATTTCCCTGCGTGATACCGACGACGATATCAACGAAACAGCGCGCAAGCTGGACCTTGACATCGATGGTGCAATTCCCGAAGCTCCTAATACGGAGATTGTGCAGGATGACTACACCACTGACAGTGATGACAGCGCAGCGGAAGACCCCGATTTTGATTTGATTGCCGATATTGGCAACATGAATATGGAAGCAAAAGATGCGGATGACGCCGCCAGTGAAGATATGGAATAGAAGGGAGCGATCGGTTCTTGTTAGACGTAAATAATTTTGAATCTATGCGTATCGGCCTGGCTTCACCGGAGCAAATCAGGGCTTGGTCCTATGGCGAAGTAAAAAAACCGGAAACCATCAATTACAGAACTTTGAAACCGGAACGTGACGGTTTGTTCTGCGAAAGAATTTTCGGGCCTACCAAAGACTGGGAATGCCATTGCGGCAAATATAAAAGAATCCGCTATAAAGGCATTATCTGCGACAAGTGCGGCGTTGAAGTAACCCGTGCCAAAGTACGCCGTGAGCGTATGGGCCATATTGAACTGGCTGCACCTGTATCCCATCTCTGGTATTTCAAAGGTATTCCGAGCCGCATGGGGTTAATTCTTGATATTTCCCCGCGTTCTCTGGAAAAAGTACTGTACTTTGCCAACTACATTGTATTAGACCCGGGCAGCACTCCGCTGACTAAAAAACAGCTGCTGACCGAAAGTGAATATATTGAAAACCGTGATAAATACGGCAGTGCATTTAAAGTAGGTATGGGCGCTCAGGCAATTAAAACCTTATTACAGGAAATTGACCTGCCCAAACTTACCGCAGAACTGCGCGCAGAACTGAAAGAAGTAAGCGGCCAGCGCAAAATCCGCGCCGTACGCCGTCTGGAAGTTTGCGAAGCTTTCTTAAAATCCGGCAACCGCCCGGAATGGATGATTCTGGACGTTGTACCGGTTATTCCGCCTGAACTGCGCCCGATGGTTCAGCTGGACGGCGGACGCTTTGCAACGAGCGACCTTAACGATTTGTACCGCCGCGTTATTAACCGCAACAACCGCTTGAAACGTTTGCTTGAACTTAACGCGCCGGATATTATCGTACGCAATGAAAAACGCATGCTGCAGGAAGCAGTTGACGCCCTTATCGACAACGGCCGCCGCGGCCGTCCGGTAACTGGCCCGGGCAACCGCCCGCTGAAATCCCTTTCCGATATGCTGAAGGGCAAACAGGGCCGTTTCCGTCAGAACCTTTTGGGTAAACGCGTTGACTACTCTGGCCGTTCCGTTATCGTTGTAGGACCGGAACTTAAAATGCACCAGTGCGGCCTGCCGAAGGAAATGGCACTGGAACTGTTTAAACCTTTTGTAATGAAACGCCTTGTTCAGAGTGGACAGGCTATCAATATCAAAAACGCCAAACGCATGGTAGAACGCGCCAACAATGTTGTTTGGGACGTTTTGGAAGAAGTAATTAAAGAACATCCTGTATTCCTTAACCGTGCACCGACGCTGCACAGACTCGGTATTCAGGCATTCGAGCCTATCCTTACCGAAGGCCGTGCAATCAAGCTGCATCCTTTGGTATGTACAGCATTCAACGCCGACTTTGACGGTGACCAAATGGCAGTGCATCTGCCGCTTTCTGCGGAAGCACAGGCAGAAGCAAGAATTCTGATGCTTTCCGTTAACAACATTCTGGCACCGAAAGACGGCAAACCTGTTGCAGTACCTACCCAGGATATGGTTCTGGGCTCTTACTACATCACCATGGTGAAAGAAGGAGCCAAAGGCGAAGGCATGCGCTTCAGCAGCATTAACGAAGCTATGCTGGCATACTTCCATAAGGTTGTTGATTTGCAGGCACGCATTCAGGTTTATGTGCCTAACAAAGATATTTACGGCGAAGAAAAGAACGAAGGCGTAAGCCTTGTTACCACTACGCCGGGCAATATCATGTTTAACGAAGACCTGCCGAAAGAACTGCAGTACTTCCATCAGGAAACCGAAAAGAACGCTGTCGGCGAAGAAGTTAAGGTTTGGCATTTAAGCAAACTTATTAACAAAAAAGAACTGGGCAACCTTGTTGCCAAAGCACACAAGCTGTTTGGCAACCTGCGTACCGCCGAAATTCTTGATATTGTTAAAAAGAACGGTTATGACAACGCCTGCAAGGCAGGTATTTCCATCGCCGTATCCGATATTAAAATCCCGAAAGAAAAACAGCAGATTTTGGCTGACGCCGAAAAGCAGATTGATAAAACCGAGCGTATGTTCCGCCGCGGCTTGATGAGCGAGGACGAACGCTACCGCAAGGTTATTGAAATCTGGAGCCAGGCAACGGATGATGTTACCGCAAAACTGATGAGTGCTACCATGGATAAATTCAATTCCCTGAACATGATGGCTGACTCCGGCGCCCGCGGCAACACCCAGCAGATCCGTCAGCTGGCAGGTATGCGCGGCCTTATGGCCGACCCGTCCGGCCGTATTATCGACCGTCCTATCAAGGCAAACTTCCGCGAAGGCTTAACCGTATTGGAATACTTTATTTCCACCCACGGTGCCCGCAAAGGCCTGGCAGATACCGCACTGCGTACGGCAGACTCCGGGTACCTTACCCGCCGCCTTGTAGACGTTGCGCAGGATGTTATTGTACGCGAAGATGACTGCGACGTTGTAACCTTTAACCTTGTTAAAGAACGCAGCCGCCTGTGCAAACAAACCCTTGGCGCAAGCCAGAACAAACTGCGCGAAACCGTTATCGGGCGCAACCTTGCTTCCGGCGTTGAAAGCCCTGTAACCGGTGAACTGATTGCCGAAGCAGATACCGTTATTACGGAAGATATTTACAATAAACTTATTGCAGGCCACGTGCTTGAAGTTAACCTGTATGCAACTGATGATATGGACGGCGAAGCAACTGAAACCGTTCAGATTAACATCAGCAGCGAAGATGCCAACAAGGTAATGAAAGAACACCTGATGCATCACTTCGACGGCAAAGAAGTTGCCGAAGACGTTGTTAACGCAGAAGGTGAAGTGCTGGCACATGCAAAAGATACTTACACCGAAGCAATGATTGACGCAATTTTGGCAGACGGCACTGTCCGCGAAATGAAGGTGCGCAACAATGCTATCGAAGGTATCGAAATCGGCGCTATTACCGAAGGCAAGAACAAACAGACGGTTATCGAATCTCTGCGTGACCGTATTGTCGGCCGTAACCTTGCCGAAGATATTCTGGATGAAAACGGCGAAGTGCTCTATCATATCAACGATTATGTTACCGAAGATATGGCAGACAGAATTGCAGCTCTGCGCGAAACCGTTAAAATCCGCAGCGTGCTTAACTGCAAATCTAAAGTTGGCGTTTGCCGCAAATGCTATGGCCGCAACCTTGCAACCGACAGAAATGTTGATGTTGGCGAAGCAGTTGGCACCATTGCAGCTCAGGCAATCGGCGAACCTGGTACCCAGCTTACCATGCGTACGTTCCATACCGGCGGCGTAGCAGGCGGCGACGATATTACCCAGGGCTTGCCGCGTGTTGAAGAATTGTTTGAAGCACGCAAACCGAAACACCCGGGTATTTTGGCAGAAACTACCGGCATTGTGCATATTGCCGAAGAAGGCGGCCAGCGTAAAATTACCATTACCGATAAAGACGGCATGGAAGAAGTTTATGCTATTCCGTACGGCGCAAAACTTGCTGTTACCGAAGGGCAGGAAATCGAAAAAGGCGACCGCCTTACCGAAGGTTCCCTCAATCCGCATGATATTATCCGCATCAGCGGCGTGCGCGCAACCCAGCGTTATCTGGTACAGCAGGTACTCGGCGTTTACAAATCTCAGGGCGTAGAAATTAATGACAAACACATTGAAGTTATGGTACGCCAGATGATGCGTAAAGTACGTATCGACGAAGCCGGCGATACTACGATGCTGCCGGGCGAATACGTTGATATCGGTGAATTTGAAGAACAGAACAGCGAGATGCTAGACCGTGGCTTACAGCCGGCAGAAGGCCATCCGATTCTTCTTGGTATTACCAAAGCATCTCTGGCAACCGATTCCTTCCTGTCTGCGGCTTCCTTCCAGGAAACTACCCGTGTACTTACGGACGCAGCTATTAAAGGCAAGGTTGACCCGCTGCTTGGTCTTAAAGAAAACGTTATTATCGGTAAACTCATCCCGGCAGGTACCGGCATGAGCAGATACCGTGACGTTAAAGTAAAATACAATAACGTACCTACTAATAATTGATTTTACTGCGTAACAGCAGAAAAACTTAATAAGTTGTAATAGGTAAAGTAAACCACCCTGTTTATTCCGTTTGGAGTAAGCAGGGTGGTTTTGTTTTTAGCTGAGTCACCGGTTAGCAATGAGCTGGAAGCGAAGTTGATAACCGTGACAGCAAAGCTACGCAAATTTCATGACTGAATAGGGAGTGAAATTTGTGAACCTTAATATAATAAAAAAGATAAACTTCTAATGTCAGCATCAAATTTGTTGTGAGGTTATTTTTTTAGATGAGTCATTGATATCCCGCATCACCGGCAGTGCGGTTTACCGTAAAACTACGCTGCCGCGCCAACCTACCGGCAGGGATAAAGTTTCACCAAGACCAGTAAAAGTTAGACTCACTCTAACGGAAATGTCTTGCGGGGGGGGGTAAAGGTATGGTAAAATAACATTATAAAATAATGCAAAATAAAATTATAAATTTTATTACAATTAATAAAACATGAGAGGGATAACCGTGGCAGAAAATCTGCAAAAAATAAATAAGTATACCAATATTATTCTACCGTTTGTATTAATTTGTGTTGATTACATCGCTATAGTATGTGCAGAAGAATTTGCCTTCAACTTCCGTAATTTCTACACTGGAAACCATAGTTTACACATCTCCTGGCTCAACTTTTGGGTAGTATTCCCCTTACTTTACATCATCTTCCTAAACATCGAACAGCTCTATAACCGCCGTGCACAATTCTGGCAGATAATCCAAAAACTCTTTATCACCAGCTGCTACGCTGTTACAAGTATTATCATATTACTCTATATAGCAAAAATTGCAGCATCGACATCCCGCATGTTTATTGCTGTATTCTGGCTATTAAGTTTTATTCTGCTTGTAATATTCCGTTACATCTTAAAAAAGATATTAGAAAAATATCAGCTGCTGCAAGTGCCGGTGCTTATTATCGGTGCAGGCAAAACGGCAGAACTTTTAGTGCAGGGCATTAAAGATGACGCCGGTATGGGCTATAAAATAATAGGCTTACTTGAAGACAACAAAGTAGAAGAAGGCATACTTGAAAACTATCCCGTACTCGGCAAATTCAGCGACGCTGAACAGGTAATAAGCAAATACAACATCCAGCATGTCTTTATCGCAGCACCGGGTCTGGAACAGGGAAAACTTACCAAGTTAATCTGCAAAGTGCAGCCCTTAGTAAAAAGCATGGGCGTAATACCAAATCTTGTAGGCGTGCCAATGGGAGGCATAGAAGCAGAAAGCCTTTTTAACGAAAAGTTGATGCTGTTGCGCCTAAAGAATAACCTTGCAAGACCGGTAAACAGATGGATAAAAACAATCTTTGACTATGTACTTACAATAACAGGCACCATAGCAATATCGCCGATATTACTAGTAATAGCCTTATGGATATATAAAGACTCACCGGGGCCGGTAATATTTAAGCACAGGCGTATAGGAAAAAACGGCAAAGAATTTAACTGTTATAAATTCCGCAGCATGTGCGTAGATGCCAAAGAAAAATTAGAGCAGCTTTTAAAAACAAACATGGAAGCAAAAGCAGAGTATGAGAAATACCATAAACTTGAAAATGACCCAAGAGTAACGAAATGCGGAAAGTTTTTGCGTAAGACAAGCATTGATGAATTACCGCAAATTTTTAATGTACTTAAAGGTGAAATGAGTTTAATAGGTCCACGTCCATATATGGTAAGCGAATATCAGGAGGAAAAAGATCTTTTAAAAAATATTATAATTGCAAAACCAGGGATAACAGGGTATTGGCAAGTGTCAGGAAGAAATGATGTGACCTTTAAAGAAAGAATAGCAATGGAAGAATGGTATGTAACAAATTGGAATTTATGGATAGATTTAGTAATTTTGTATAAAACTTTTAAAGTCGTACTATTTAGAAAAGGTGCGTATTAAAAATAAAACTTACAGGAGTCCAAAATGAAAATAATAATTCTTGCTGGTGGCGGTGGTACAAGATTGTTTCCGCTTTCAAGGGCATGTTATCCAAAACAATTTTTAAAAATAGCTGGTGAAAAATCTTTACTTCAGCAAACGGTAGAAAGATTTTTAATAATAACTAAACAAGAAGATATCGTTATAGTTACCAATAAAGATTATAGCTTTCATGTGCAGGAAGATTTGCATGAAATTGGTGCAGAAAAAATTAACGTAATAACAGAACCAACAGGCAAAAATACTGCGCCTGCCATTGCTTTGGCAATCAGCTATTGCAAAGATTGTTTAAACTGCTGCGAAGATGAGATATTGTTTGTAAGCCCGGCAGACCATTTACTAAAACCAGCTGAAAAATTTGCTGAACTTGTGCAACAAGCCGAACAAGTTTGCAGAGATAAAAACGACATTATAACGATAGGCGTTAAGCCTATGAAACCGGAAACTGGTTATGGTTATATACAGTCAGCTGATAAAATTGCTGACAACGCATTTGCCGTAAAAAGTTTTAAAGAAAAACCGGATAAAGTAACGGCTGAAAAATATCTTGTAGAAGGCAATTATTACTGGAACGCAGGTATGTTTATGTTTTCCATCGGTAGAATGGAAAACGAATTAGAACAATATGTGCCTGAAATAGCAAAAATAAGCCAGCAAGGATATGAAAATTGCGTAAACAATTTTACTGAAATGCCTGATATTTCTATAGATTACGCAGTTGCCGAAAAGAGTACGCATATGTCAGTAATGCCAATGAAAGAAATATACTGGAATGACATTGGCAGCTTTGATTCTATTGCTGAAGTATTGGCAGATAAAAATGGGAATGGAATTTATGGTGATGTTATTACCGCTGATTGCCAAAATACAACAATACTTGGCAGTGACAGGTTGATAAGCGGTATCGGACTGAAAGATTTAATAGTAGTAGATACGCCTGATTCATTGCTTATAACAGAAAAAGGCAAAAGTCAGGAAGTAAAAAAAGTAGTAGAAAAACTAAAAAAAGAACACCGCAAAGAAGCAATAGAAAACAGAACCATGTATAGGCCTTGGGGCAGTTATACTATCCTTGCCGAAGGTGAAGGTTACAAAGTAAAACGCATAACCATAAAACCAGGTGCAAAATTAAGTCTGCAAATGCACTATCACCGCAGTGAACACTGGACGGTAATAAGTGGTACAGGCAAGCTTACATTGGATGACAAGGTAGTGATTTTTAAGGAAAACGAAAGCACCTATATACCAATAGCCGTAAAGCACAGGTTAGAAAATCCTGGGCAAATTCCGCTTTCGATAATAGAAGTACAGAATGGTAGGTATTTGGGTGAAGATGATATTGTAAGATTTGACGATGAGTATGGAAGACTTGAAAGAAGGAGCAATGACTAATGAAATCAGCTTTGATAACAGGTATAACTGGGCAGGATGGGGCTTATTTAGCAAAATTTTTATTAGAAAAAGGATATAAGGTTTATGGATTATTAGCACGTAGAGCTACAGCAACTACGTGGAGGTTAGCTGAACTGAATGTATTAGAAAAGATAGAATTACTTGAAGGCGACTTAACTGATGTTACATCTCTTATAAGAGCTATAGAAATTGCAGAACCAGATGAATTTTATAATTTAGGTGCGCAAAGTTTTGTTGGAACATCTTGGAAACAACCTCAATTAACAGCCCAATCTACAGGTATGGGTGCTTTAAATTGTTTAGAGGCAATTCGTATTATAAATCCTAAAATTAAATTTTATCAGGCATCTACATCAGAAATGTTTGGAGGAATGCCTGAATATCCGATTCAATCTGAGAAAACACCATTTCATCCGAGATCTCCATATGGTGTGGCTAAACTTTTTGCACATTGGATGACTATTAACTATCGTGAAAGTTATGATATTTTCGGTTGCTGCGGAATTTTATTTAATCATGAATCGCCATTGAGAGGAATAGAATTTGTAACTCGTAAAGTAACAGATGCTGTAGCGCGCATAAAATTAGGAGTACAAAATGATTTGCATTTAGGAAATATTGATGCTAAACGTGACTGGGGATTTGCTGGGGACTATGTAGAAGCTATGTGGCTGATGCTCCAGCAGGAAAAACCTGATACTTATGTTGTTGCAACCGGTAAAACAACTACCGTGCGTGATATGTGCAAAATAGCTTTTGAACATGTTGGTTTGGATTATGAAAAATACGTTGTTATAGATCCGGCGTTTTATCGTCCAGCAGAAGTTGACCTTTTGCTTGGTAATCCGCAAAAGGCAAAAGAAAAACTTGGTTGGGAAGCAAAAACCAGTTTAAAAGAATTGATTAATATGATGGTTGACGCAGATATTTGCAGAGTGAAACGTGAATTAAAATAATTAATCTGGTGAAATAAATGAAAGTATTGGTTACAGGTGCAGGCGGATTTGTAGGTAAACATCTGCTTAAAGCGTTGATTGATAGAAATCATATAGTTGCAGCATTAGGGATAGGATGTCAGACCTTAAAAGGTATGCCTGTTGCTTTATATGAAGCTAATATATTAGATTTTGTAGCTATTTTAGAAGCAATGAAGACTTTTAAACCAGATGCAGTAATTCATTTGGCAGCACAGAGCAATGTTCCTAAATCTTGGAATATGCCAGATGAAACAGCAAAAATTAACATAATTGGAACGATAAATGTTTTTAAAGCTATTTGTAACGTAAACATAAATGGCAAATTTATAAATATTGGTTCTGGTGATGAATATGGATTAACTGCCAGCAAATGTAGTTTGCTAACAGAAGATGTGAAATGTGAACCACAAAATCCTTATGCAATTTCTAAATTATGTGCAGAGCAAATGGTATTGCAATTAGGTAACCTCTATGGGTTAAATGTAATTTCTACAAGGTCGTTCAATCATTTTGGACCATATCAGCAAAAAGGTTTTGTAGTAAGTGATTTTGCCAGCCAAATTGCGGCTATAGTTTTAGGCAAACAAAAACCGGAAATTAAAGTTGGCAATATAGAAGTTGCAAGGGACTTTTTGTATGTTGGAGATATAGTAAATGCTTATACTGAGCTGCTTGAAAATAATGTAGAAAGTGGTGTCTATAACGTAGCTTCTGGCAAAAGTATGGTAATAAAAGATATTTTAAAATCGCTTATAAAATTATCGAATAAAGACATAGAAATTTTAGTTGATGATAGTAAGGTTAGGAAATATGATGTTAAAAGTTTTGCTGGAGATAATAGCAAAATACTAAAAGCTACAAATTGGAAATATGATAGTAATATTGAGAAACATTTAAAATACACTTTAGATTACTGGATAGATGAATTGGTGGAGAGAAAATGAAAGTAGCAATAGTACATGATTGGTTAGTTACTTATGCTGGTGCAGAAAGAGTCTTGGAACAATTATTAAATATTTTTCCAGAAGCCGATTTATATTCAATAGTAGATTTTTTACCTGAAAATAACCGTGCGTTTATAAAAAATAAAAAAGTAACTACAAGTTTTATACAAAATTTGCCAAAGGCTAAAACTAAATATCGTAATTATTTGCCGTTAATGCCATTGGCGATAGAGCAATTTGACTTGAGAGGTTATGATTTAATTATTTCAAGTTCTCATTGTGTGGCAAAAGGCGTAATAACTGGACCAGATCAGAAACATATTTGTATATGTTATACCCCGGTTCGGTATGCGTGGGATTTGCAAGGTCAGTATCTAAAGGAAAGTGGTCTTACTAAAGGGTTAAAAGGATGGCTTGCAAAAGCAATACTTCATTATATTCGTTTGTGGGATTTACGTACAGTTAATGGAGTAGATGAGTTTATTGCTATTTCTGATTATATAAAAAGAAGAATCTGGAAAACATACAGGCGTGAATCCATGGTAATTTATCCGCCTGTTGATGTAGAAAGTTTTGAGTTTTGTGAAACAAAAGAAGATTTTTATTTAACAGCTTCAAGAATGGTTCCATATAAAAAAATGGATTTAATTGTAGAAGCGTTTAGTAAAATGCCGGATAAAAAACTAATTGTTATAGGCGATGGACCTGATTTTAATAAGATAAAAGCTAAAGCCGGTAAAAATGTAACGTTTTTAGGTTACCAGCCTTTTGAAGTTTTGAAAGAACATATGCAGAAAGCGCAGGCATTTATATTTGCTGCGGAAGAAGATTTTGGAATAACTCCGGTAGAAGCACAAGCCTGCGGAACGCCCGTTATTGCCTACGGCAAAGGTGGAGCATTAGAAACAGTAGTTGGAATAGATAAAGTAAATCCGACAGGGGTGTTTTTTGAAGAACAGACGGTTGAAAGCATTTGCAAGGCAGTAGGAAAATTTGAGGACGAAAAAGAAAAAATTGGTTACAAAATTTGCAGAGAGAATGCTGAAAGGTTTAGCAATGAAAGATTTTTGAGAGAAATAAAAGAAGTTATAGATAAAATAGTGTAATTTGCAATCAGATTTAAAATAAGAATTTATTTTGAGGTTTTATTGTGGAAACATTTTTAACAAAATTAAGCTCCTATAATTTTATTAATTATATATTTCCAGGTGTTCTATTAAATTATTTTTACAGCAAGATTTTTGATATTGAATTATTGAATAATTGTACAGAAATAGAAAAATTATTTATTTACTATTTTATTGGGCTATTTGTTAGCCGTATTGGTTCTCTTATATTAGGACCTGCTGTACAAAAAATAAATTTTATAACTTATGTGCCATATAGTGATTATGTAACTGCAAAGGCAAAGGATAAAGATATAGAAACGTTACTAGAAGTTACAAATACTTATAGAACATTAGCTGCATTGTTTTTGTTTCTAATATTAATTTGTTTACTTTATATGATTTTTAATTTTCTAAATTATTGTTCGAAAAATATAAATCAGTTTATGTTTATAGTATCAGGAACGCTATTGTCAATTATGTTCTTTATATGTTTTGTGGTTTCTTATAAAAAACAGGTTGGGTATATAAAAAAGAGCGTCACAAAAACTTTAACAAAATAGTTTTGAGGAGAAGTTTATGGAAAGAGTACACTTTTTAAATGTTAAACAGGGCGATTGTATTTGGATAGAACATAATTCTGGTAGAGATACAGTTATTGATATTTGTAACGGTAATGCAGAAGAGGGAGAAAGTTTAGCAGAAGAGATGTTAAAAAATCTTTTAATACGTCTGGTAATTATAACCAAAAAGCGCATCCAACTAATCCTATAGAATATTTTCGAAGAAATGGTCAGCAAAACATTTTTAGGTTTATTTTAACTCATCCGGATATGGACCATATGGATGGTATTGAAAGATTATTTAAAGAATTTAACGTTGTGAATTTTTGGGATACAGACAATAACAAAAAAATCGATTCATTTAAAGGAATATATAAAAAAGAAGATTGGAATTTCTACCAAAGCATTAGAGCGGGTAAGGAAAATCTTAATGTTTTGAGGTTATTAACAGGAGCAGCTGGGGAATTCTATAGTAATGATCGTATAGAAATACTTTCACCAACTTTAGAGTTATTACGAGAAGCTAATGATAAAGAAGATTATAATAAATCTTCATATGTGCTATTATTTACTTCATATAACAAGAAAGTAATATTTGCTGGTGACAGTGATGAATTAGCTTGGGAAAGCATTATGGCACAATATAGTGAGAAGCTTACAGATATAGATTTGTTGATTGCTCCTCATCATGGAAGAAAAACTGGTGGTTGTTCTAAATATTTGGATGAATTAAATCCTAAATTAACGCTGTTTGGCAACGCACAGTCCGAATACTTAGATTATGGGAGTTGGTATAATAAAGGCTTAAAATACATTACAAATAATCAGGCCGGAAAACATTTAATCAGGCAGGAAACATTATTATTGAGTTTGATAATATTTTGTGCGCAGATGTATATGTAAGTAATTATAATTTTGCTTTAGATTATGTGTGTAAGTATGGAGAAGAAAAATATAGACATTTATCAAAAAGCACTCCAACAGGAGATGTTTATTCGATTGATAAAATTTAATTTTGGTGTTAATAGGTGTTAGAGCATGAAAAAACCTTTAGTTTCAGTTATTGTTCCAGTTTATAATCAAAAAGAATATATTGAGAAGTGTTTAGAGAGTATAATTCATCAAACATATGACAACTTAGAAATTATATTGGTTGATGATGGTTCTGATGATGGTTCTGAAAGAATATGTTTTAATTATAAAAATAAAAATAGTAATATTATACTCATACAAAAAATAAATGGAGGATTGTCTTCTGCTAGAAATATTGGCATTGAAGTAGCTAATGGTGAATATATTACATTTGTAGACAGCGATGATTACTTGCCAATAAACTTTATTCAAGAAGCTGTAAATGTATTAGAAAAAAATAAAGCAGATATTGTAATATTTAAGATGCTATTTGTAGGAGAAACGTTTAACAAAGAATATATTAGAAGCAGAAAAAAATACAATTTATATCAACTTTCAGCTGAGAAAACTATTGAAGAGTCCTTATATCAAAGAAGATTTGGATGTTGTGCACCAGGCAAATTGTATAAAAAAGAATGTTTTTTTAACATAAGGTTTCCAATAGGGAAAGTATCAGAAGATTTAGCAATTTTTCATAAAATAGTTGATAATGCAAATAGAATCTTTTTTTGCGATAAAATTGGATATTATTATAGACAGCAACCTAAAAGTATTATGCACAAATTTAATAAAAAAAGGATAGATGCTTTATATTGGGCTATAGAGATTGAAAATTATTGCATAAACTTGCATCCTAATATTATAAATGCAGCTAAATGTCGTATTTTTAATGTGGCATTACATTTAATTTTAGATATGCCTAAAGAAGATTTAAATAAATATTTTTTTATATGGGAGCAAGTTTGTATAAATAGGTTAAATGTGTTATTTAATTCAAGAGCTAGAAAAAGAGAAAGAATAGCTGCCTGTTTGAGTTTTTTGGGCAAACAATTTCTTCGGTTTCTATGGAATACAAAATTGGTTGTAAAACAAAAAGTTTATAAATGATATAAGCAGGTGTTTTTATGTTTATTTACTTCTTACTTTTGGGTATATTTTTATTTTTATTTTTTAATGAAAGCAAACATTCTCAGTATTACAAAGAATATAATAGTATAAGTATTGTATTCTTTATAATACTAACATTGATTATGGGTTTAAGAGATTTTTCTGTTGGAGTAGATACTGAACTTTACTATAGAATTTATACGCAAGTTGGAAATGACGTAAATCCATTTTATAAAATTTCGCCGATTTATTATATTTTAATAAAATTTCTTAATTTTTTAAATTTTGATTATAGAAACTTTCTATTTATTATAGCAATTATTATTAATGTTGGTCTTATGTTCTTTATATACAGATTAAAGTTAAATTTACCTTTAGCACTATTTTCATATATTGGATTAACATATTTTTATTTTAGTATGAATGGAAGTAGGCAAATTGTAGCATTAGTAATTGCAGCAAATGCATTAATTTACTTATTCGAAAATTTATCAAGTTATAAAGGTTGGTTTTTAATTATAACTGCTTTTTTAACTCATATAACTAGTTGTATTTTTTTGATAGCTATAATTGGCGCAATTTTAAGTAAAAATGTAAAAAATAAAAAACATATATTTGTTATAGTTGCAACTTTTACCATCATAATTGATAAAGTGTATTATAAATTATTATATTCTTTTATTGAATATTTACCAAGTCATTATATGCAATATTTAGACGGTAATAATAATATTCAATTATTTGAAAATTTTGGAAATGGAAGACTTTTAATTCTATACTTATTTTTATTTTCTGTAGTTTTGTTATATATAAAATCTATCAATAGAAACGATGATTTTTTATATAAAAGTTATCCGTCTATAATATTTTGTGCTATTTTAGGAATTCTGAATGCAAAAAATATTTTAATAAATAGATTATTATTTTATTTAATTTTTCTTTATATTCCATATATAAATTATATAGTAAAAGAATATTACACAAAAAAAAGTTTGGTAGTTTATTATCTGTTATTATCATTATGTATATATAGTGTAGCATCAATTTTGCTAAATCATAATGGTGTTGTGCCATACAAATTTTTTTAATGGAGAATTAAATGAAAAGAAATATTTATTATGCAGAAAAATTATTACAATATATTTTTAGAATATTATCGGTAATATATGATTTGATTTTTGTTAATAAAAAAAATAACTTATGTTTGTGCGATTTTGGTAGATATATACAGACAAACAAAATTTCTAATGGAATTAAAAATTATATTTCTTGTCCGGCTTCTTTAACAATAAGCTTTTATTTTATTAAAGGTAATATAGAAATAAAAATATTATATAAAAAACGTTATATTTTAAAACATATGTCTAATGTTGCAACAAGTGGATTGGATGTATATATTTACAAAAATAATAATTATAAATGGATTACTTGTATAGCACCAAATAATAATTATGAAATGTTTACACAAGAAATTATTAAAATAAAAGAAGAAGGGTTAGTATATATTTTTTTGCCACCTTTTGCCGAAATAGAAAAAATATATTTAGAGGCAGAAAATAATTATATTCAAATTTTGGAGAATTCAAATGCGGATATTGTTGTTTATGGTTCTAGTATTACTCAAGGGTGTGCAGCGTCTAGACCAGGATTATCATATGTAAATCAATTAAAATTATATTTAAATAAAAATGTTTTGAATTTCGGATTTTCTGAATCAGCTAAAGGAGAAGAGGAAATATTAAAATATATAGCAAGTATAAAAGCAACAGTTTATATTTTAGAATTTGATCATAATGCAACAGTTGAGTTGTTGAGAGAACGACATTTAGAATGCTATAAAACAATTAGATATAATAATGTGAATAGTTTAATTATATTTATATCAAGATTTTCTGGTGGAATTTCCATAAGCGAAGAGGAAGAAAAAGAACGAGAAAAAATAATAAATAATACTTATAATTATGCATTAAATAATAATGATAAGAATGTTGAATTTATTAATGGCAGATATATATCAAAAAAATTAAAAAACTCTTTTTTTGTTGATGATAGACATCCTAATGATATAGGAATGTATATAATAGCTAAGAAAATATACAATGTTATAAAACGTAGAAAGGTGTTTTAATAATTATGAGTTTAAAAAAATTTATTAAGAAGATTATACCGGAATATATAATAACTTTATATAAGATGAGAAAACAATTTTTTTATTTTTATAAAATTATAAGGGATATAGAGAGGGAAAAAATAAAAAATATAGATTTTCTGATTGGTACACCTATTCATACAAATTTAGGCGACCATTTGATAACACTATCAGAACAGACTTTTTTAAAATCTATTGGCTATCATAATAATATTATAGAAATTCCAATCGAAATGTTTAAGTTTTATCGAAAGAAACTTTTGAAAATAATAGATAGTAAATCAACCATTTTTATTAATGGAGGTGGATGGATGGGAGATTTATGGCCTGGAGACGAAAGGCTGATGCAAAATATAGTGAAAACATTTAAAAACAATAAAATTATCATTTTCCCGCAGACTATATATTATGATGATATAAATTTACATTTTAAATTATTGCAGGAAAGTGTTGACTCATTTTCATTATCTAAAAATTTAACATTGTATTTAAGAGATGAAAATTCGTTCTTTTTTGCCAAGAAGTATTATAAAAATATAAAAATGAAATTGATACCAGATATTGCAATATCATATTATAATTATGCACCTAAAAATATAAAAAATAATACTGTCTTAAATGTAGGAGTTTGTTTTAGAAATGATAGAGAAGTTGGTGATGAGACAAGTAAAATCGATTTGTTAAAATATTTAAAAAAAAGAAAGTACAATTTATTCTATACTAGTATGATTTCCAAGAAGAGTGTTACTACAAAAGAAAGAAATATAGTTTTAAAAGAAAAGTTATTAGAATTTACAAAGTATGATCTTATTTTAACGGATCGTCTACATGGGATGATTTTTGCTGTTATTACGGAAACACCATGTATAATCTTTGATAATAAAACACATAAAGTAAAAGGAGTATATGAGAAATGGTTAAAAAATAATCCTAGTATATTACCTGTTTTCAACGACTTTTCAATAATACAAGTAAAAGAGTTTATAAATATGATAGAACAAAATTCTTATGATTGTAAGTTAAATATTGATGAAATGTTTAAGAGTTTAAGGGAGGATTTATTAAATGGCTAAGATCAAACGGTTAGTATTAGGACTTATACCTAACAATATGTGTAATTTACGATGTGAATATTGTTATATTTCACAGGTTGAAGCATGGGATAAGCCGATGCATTTAAAATATCCTGTCGAATATATAGTTAAATGTTTATCTATAAAACGACTTGGTGGTGTGGCGCTAATTAATTTAACAGGGAATGGTGAAACTTTAATACAGCCTGACATAGTAGATCTAATAGTAGGTTTTTTAAAAGAAGGACATTATGTTGAGGTTGTGACAAATGGGACTATAACTAAAAATATTGATAAAATTCTTGCCATTGAAAATAAATATTTAAAGCATTTATTTTTTAAAATTAGTTTTCATTATAAAGAATTAGAACGTTTAAATTTAATTGAAGAGTTTTTTTATAATATAAAGAATATTAAGAAATCTGGAGCATCGTTTACATTAGAGTTAATGGCATATGATGGAATTGAAAAAGATATTAATATAATTAAAGAAATTTGTATTAAAAATGTTGGTGCAGTTTGTCAGGCTACTATCGGAAGAAATGATGCACGTAAAGACAAAGGATTGTTATCGAGTCATTCAGTAGAAGAATTTAGGAAAATATGGAAACCATTAAATTCACCAATGCTAGAATTTAAATTAAATGTACTTGGTAAAAAGAGAAAAGAATTTTGTTATGCGGGTGATTGGAGTTTATTTGTAAATTTATTTACTGGAGAAGCACAGCCATGTTATTGGCAGCCGTATAACCAAAATATATTTAAAAATCCTAATGAGCCTATTAAGTTTTATCCTATTGGTCATTTTTGCACAAATCCATATTGTACTAATGCACATGCACATATGACATGGGGGCTGTTGCCCTCTGTTGGAGGTATTCCTACATATAGTGAGATGCGTAATAGAATAGAGAAAAATGGTAATGAATGGTTATCGAGTGATTGTAAGAAATTTTTTGAATCTAAATTATATGAATCAAATGAACAATACAGTAAATCAAAACAAATAATATATACTATTTTTTATCCATTTTTATTTGCTAAATGGTTTATTCGCGATTGGAAAAACAATATTTTTAGAATAAAAAAATACTTGATCAGAATAGGAAGTTGATACCTATTGCTTATAGAATGTAATGAATTAAAATTTGATAAATATTATAGATTTATTAAAGATATTATAATTTTTATTGTTGCTAATGTTGTATCAAAACTTTTGCAATTTTTACTAATGCCATTTTATACTACATTCTTAACACCGGTTACTTTTGGTACAGCAGAACTTATAAATAACTTTTCAGAATTACTTTATCCAATCACAACATTATGTTTATATGAATCTGCATTTAGATTTGCAGTTGATTTAAATATTGATAATTCGAAATTAATAAGTACAATATTTAGAATTTTTATTTATTCGAGTATTTTAGGGTTTAGTTTAGCAATTTTTGGATATTATTTTTTTGAGTTTAAATTAAGCTTTTTTTTATTTTTTATTGTGTATTTGCTTTCATTAAAAAACATATTTGCATATTATGCAAGAGGAAAAGGATTAAGTAGAGTTTTTGCTATAAGTGGAATAGTAGAAACAAGTGTTTTGTGTATTTTAAGTATATTTTTCATAATTACGATGGAGTTGCAAACAGTTGGATATTTACTTGCAATAATTTTTTCCTATCTGTTTTCAATTTTGTATTTATATTTTAAAGGGAACATATATAAAGAGTTAAAAAAAATTAAAATTGACATTAGATTAAAGAGACAATTATTAAAATATAGCGTGCCATTAATTGTTTATAATATAATGTATTGGATTAATACATTATCTAGTAGATATATATTGCTTTTTTATACTACTTTAATGGATGCGGGAATTTATATTGCTACAGTAAAGATAACGGCTGTTATTAATATGTTGCAACAAGGAGTTGTTTATTCATTTCAATTAAGTGCATCTCGAGAGTTTTACAAGCAAAATAGAGATGTGTATTATTCACAAATAATTCAAATTTTTACATCGTTATATTTTTTTGTTGCTACAGTAGTAATTCTGTTAATGCCTTTATTTGGAAAAAGTTTATTAAGAAATGAGTTTGAAGCAGGAATAATTTATTTACCTATACTAATAATCGGTGCGGTGCTTAACTGCATTTCAGGTTTGTATGGAACTTTGTATAGAGTATATAAAAATACAAGTCAAACTATAAAAATAAGTGCAATGGGGGCTATAGTAAATGTAGCTTTTTGTATTTATTTAATACCTAATTATGGATTATTAGGTGTTTGTATAGCAAATGTGTTATCTTATATGACACAATGGATTTATAGAATACATGATGTTAAAAAATTTACACAACTAAATTCAAATAAGTGGATAACACTTTTAAGTATTATTTTATTAATAATTTTAAGCATAAATGAATATATTAAAACTAACGAATTTAATTTATGGTCATTATTTATAGGAGTAATTTTAATAATAATTAACTTATTTTGGTTTATTAAAATAATATTAGAAATACTAAAAAGCAATTAACATTTGATGAAGTTGCATATAAAATAGCATATTGCAAATTTGGGGGTTAATAATTTTTTAGTATGCATATATAATGAATATGAGTTAATTTATAATATTAATGAAGATTTTATGTATATCAATCGAAGTATGAATAACATAAGTAAAATGAAAAATAATGTAAAAATTATACTATTGGCAGCTCCACGCCAATCCGGCAAAACAACACTACTTAAAAATCTTGTCGCACCTAACCGCAAGTACGCTGATCTTGCGGAACCTGCGATGCGCAGTATGGCAAATGATGAACCGGTGCTGTTTTTGCAGCGGTATGCGCCGCCGGTGCTGATTGATAATATTCAGTACGCGCCGGAACTGGTGCCGGTGATTAAGGATTATGCGTTAAAGCATGGTAAGCCGGGCGATTTTTGGCTGATTGCGCCGAAAGAGGACGCAGAAGCTATTACTGTCATTATGCAGGAGCTTGGTGATAAGTTTGTCTGCATGGAGCTTTGCGGCTTAAGCAGTGCGGAGCTGGATGGCAGGGAGAGCGTGCCGTTTATACCAGATACGCATCTGTTGGCAGGACGGATGCAGAACCCTGTTCCGCACAGTGTGGTGGAGATTTATGAACGCATCTGGCACGGTGATAAGCCTGCAATGTATAATGAAGGCGCAGACTGGCAGGTATTTTATGCCAAACTTGTACAGGATATTTTGCAGCGAGACATCCGCAAATTTATTCAGCTTAACGATGAGATGAAGTTTTATCGTTTTTTGTGCGCGGCGGCATCGCAGACGGCTAAACTTTTAAATTATGCCGTTATGGCGAAAGAAACAGGTATTAGTATACCGACGGCGAAGCAATGGCTTGGTATTTTAGAAAAGATGGGCATAGTTTACTTGCTTCAATCGGCGGCGTTTAACGGCGTTAAGTACGTTGTAAAAACGCCTAAGCTGTATTTTACGGATACCGGCCTTGCGGCGTACCTTTTGCGCTGGAACACTGCGGACGCGTTAGAACTTGGCGCGATGAGCGCGGAGTTTTTTGAAACCTGGGTTATTGGCGAAGTATATAAAAGTTTTGCTAATAGCGCGCAGAAAGCGCCGCTATACTACTACCGCAATTTTAACGGTAAAGAGGTAGAACTTTTAATTTTACACAACGGCGCGCTGTACCCGTGCGTTATTAGCAAAAGCGCAAGTGCAAAAAATGTACAAGCGTTTTAATATAATAGAAGCGGCGTTTGGCGGCTGTACAGAAGTTAAAACAGCAACCGGCAGCGTCATTTGCCTTGTGCCTGAGTTCGGCATTGATAAAAACAACATTATGTATATTCCTGCGTGGATGATTTAAGCCTTGCATAAACAGGGCTTTATTTTTTACCGCGGCGCAGATTTTACCTACACCTTTACGTGTGGTATAATATATTATTAGATTTATTGAACGAAAGGAACAAACATGGCAGATAAATTTTTAGTTATAGATGGCAGCAGCCTGATTCACAGGGCGTTTTTTGCCCTGCCGCCGCTGACGACGCAGAGCGGTGTGCATACAGGTGCTGTGTACGGTTTTTGTAATATGCTTTTGCGCCTGTTGGCGGACGTACAGCCCAAGTGGCTGGCGGTAGCGTTTGACAAAAGCCGCAAAACCTTCCGCACGGAGATGTTTGCCGATTACAAGGGGCAGCGCAAACCGACTCCGAGCGAGCTTTCGGAGCAGTTTCCGCTGGCGCGTAAGGTGCTGGAGGCAATGAACATTGCCGTGCTTGAACTTGATAATTACGAAGCGGACGATATCATCGGCACGTTTGCGGTACACGCGCCGCAGGAAGCGGACGTGATTATTGTAACGGGCGACCGTGATGAACTTCAGCTTTTAAGCAGCCGCACAAGCGTATATTTTACCAAACGAGGCATTTCGGACCTTAAAATTTATACGCCGGAAGTTTTTGCGGAGGAATATGAAGGCCTTGAACCGAAGCAGCTTATTGACCTGAAAGGGCTGATGGGCGATACTTCGGATAATATTCCCGGCATACCGGGTGTTGGCCCCAAAACGGCTCTCAAGCTGATTGGCGAGTACGGCAGTGTGGAGAATGTGCTGGCTAACGCAGATAAAATCAGCGGCAAGGCACTGCGCGAAAAAGTGCAGAATAATAAAGAATCGGCGCTGCTTTCCAAAAAACTGGCAACAATTTTTACGGATGTGCCGGTTGATGCGGATTTGGCAAATTATGAATTAAAAGCATTAAAGCCGGAAGCGCGCGAATTGCTTGCCGGGTTGGAATTCCGCAATATGTACGACCGTTTTAATGCCGTTATGGGCGCGCCGGAAGGCGATTTCAGCCTGTTTGGCGAATTTGTGGAAGATAAGCCTACCGGGTTGCCGGAAGAAGTTGTAAAAAGTGCCGACGATGCGGAAGCGTTGTTTAAACTTATCGCCGTAAGGCGCGAGGTTACGCCGCTTACTGTACAAATTGGCGGTACGCTGCCGGATTTATATTTTAAACGTGCGGAGCTTTTATGTGATGGGCGTGTTTATATTTTTGAAGGCGAGTGCCCCGGCTGGCAGCAGTTTTATGACTGGCTGGCAAATGAAAACAGCCAAAAAGCCTGCTGCGACAGCAAGAAAATTATTAAAACCGCTTTGTGCCTTGGGGTTGAGGCACGCGGCATAACGGATGATATTGCCATTGCCGCATATCTTATTGACCCTGCGCGCAGCGAATACAGCATTAAAACCGTCGGCGGAGCGTACCTGACGCAGGAGTATGCGCAGGAATGCAAAACCGTTGCCGAACTTGTACCTGTGCTGCGTGCCAAACTTGCAGAGCACGAACAGATAAAATTATATGAAGAAATGGAGCTGCCGCTGGCACGCACGCTTGCCAAAATGGAACTGGCAGGCATTAAGCCGGATGCAGCGCTTTTGGATAAATTAACCAAAGAAATGGCGGCGCAGATTGCAGCGCTTGAAATTTTGGCTGTAGAGCAGGCCGGAGAAAGCTTCAATTTAAAATCTACCAAGCAGCTTGGTGCTATTTTATTTGAAAAGCTGGGCCTGCCGGTCATTAAAAAAACTAAAACAGGTTATTCTACGGATGTATCAGTTTTGGAGCAGCTGCGTAACGAGCATCCGCTTGTGCGGACTATTTTGGAACACCGCAAGCTGACGAAGTTGCACAGCACTTATCTTGAAGGTCTGCGCCCGCTGATAAACAGCGTTACAGGGCGTATACATACGCATTTTCAGCAGCTTGTTACCGTTACCGGCCGCTTGAGCAGCACTGACCCGAACTTGCAGAACATCCCTACCCGCACGGAACTTGGCAAAAAAATACGCGAAATTTTTGTGCCGGGCGAAGGTTACGATTACCTGTTAAGCTGCGATTATTCTCAGGTGGAACTGCGAGTGCTGGCGCATATTGCGCAGGATGAACTGCTTTTGGAAAGCTTCCTGCATGGGCAGGATGTACACGCACGCACGGCTGCGGAAGTGTTTGGCGTGCCGCTGGACGAAGTTACCGGCACCATGCGTACGCGCGCCAAAGCAGTAAACTTTGGCATTGTATACGGCATCAGCGATTTTGGGCTTGCCAAACAGCTTGATATCAATCGCGGCGAGGCGGGCAGATATATTGAAAATTATCTTGGACGCTACACCGGCGTTAAAAAATATATGGATGATATGGTGGCGAGCGCCAAAAAACAGGGCTATGTGCAGACGTTGTTCGGACGCAGGCGTTACCTGCCGGATATTAACAGCCGCAATTTTAACCTGCGCGGCTTTGCGGAGCGCACCGCCATCAACACGCCGATACAGGGCACAGCGGCGGACATTATAAAAATTGCTATGGTGAATGTGCAGAAAATGCTGGAACAGGGCGGTTATAAAAGCCGCATACTGCTTCAGGTGCACGACGAACTTTTGCTTGAAGTAACGGAGGCCGAACGCGAAGAAGTTGGCGCACTTGTAAAACAAACTGTGTAAAGCTCCGTAAAACTCAGCGTTCCGCTGATTGCCGACGGTAACTACGGCGTAAACTGGGCAGACGCCAAATAGGGAGGAATTACCATGCCGGAAATGCCGGAGGTGGAGCAGGTACGCAAAACCCTGCTTCCGCACATTAAGGGCAAAACCATTAAAAATATAGAAATTAACCTTGCAAGGCTGATAAAATATCCTTCGCCGGAAGAATTTATTGCTGGTTTAACAGGTAAAACCATTTTGGACGTAGGACGCCGCGGCAAATACCTGGTGCTGAAAACAGGCGAAAACCAGAAGCTGATTGTGCATTTGCGCATGACAGGCAGCCTGATTGCGCAGGATACAGATAAGCCGGAACCGCCTTATGCCAAAATTAAGTTTGAACTGACGGACGGCGTAACCATGTGGTTCTGCGATATCCGCACCTTTGGCACGCTGTACCTTGTTACCAATAATGACGCTTATATTGAAGGCTACGAAACTTTAGGCCCCGAGCCTTTAAGCGAAGGCTTTACGGCCGGTTATATGCGTCCGTTTATAGCCAAAAGCAGAAAGCCTATAAAAACTCTGATTTTGGAGCAGACTTTTATCGCAGGGCTGGGCAACATCTACGCCGACGAATGCCTGGCGTTATCCGGCATTTTGCCGATGCGCACGGCGAGCACCTTGACGGACGAAGAAATTGACCGTCTGCACGACGCCATAAACAAAGTTATTGCGCAGGGCATTGCCAACCGCGGCACAACCTTCCGCGATTACAAAGACGGCGAAGGCAACAAGGGCGATAACCAAAACCATTTGCTGGTATATGGGCGCAAAGGCTTGTGCTGCAAAATGTGCGGCGGAGAACTTTTGGGCACCAAAGTAGGCGGGCGAGGCACAACATACTGCCCGCACTGCCAAAAATAAAACGGTGAAAAAATGAAAGTAATAGGTTTAACAGGGGGTATAGCCTCCGGTAAAAGTACAATTGCAAATTTACTGCGCAGCCTTGGCGCACCTGTGTTTGACGCTGACGCCGAAAGCCGCGCTCTGGTTGCCAAAGGGCGTGCGGCGCTTAACGAAATAGCCCTTACCTTTGGCATTGAATACCTTACGGACGGCGGCGAACTTAACCGCCCCAAAATGGCGGAACTTGTTTTTCACGATAAAGAAGCGCTGAAAAAACTGGAAGCAATCATTCATAAAAATGTACTGGCTGCTGCGCAGAGCTTTCTGGCGGAATGCCGCAGTAAAAATCTGCCGGCGGCAGTGCTTGATGTACCGCTTTTAATTGAATGCGGCTGGTACAAAGATGTGGATGCCGTGTGGCTTGTTGCCGTAGACAGTGAAACGCAGATAGAACGTGCCATGGCACGCAGCAACATGACGCGTGAAGAAGTTAAGGCACGCATTGCAGCGCAGATGACACTGGAAGAAAAAAAGGCTTATGCCAGCCTTGTAATTGATAACAGCGGCACCTTTGCCGAAACGGAAAAAGCCGTTGCCGCAGCATGGAAAAATTTTACGGCGGAGGCATAAGTTGGGCAGGCGGAAAAAGAAAAAATTTATCGACAGATGGTGGGTAAAATTCTTAATGGTTGCTGCCGCCATTTTTCTCATCGGTGAAGCCGGTATGAAAATATGGAGCAGCGAAGCTGTGCAGATGCGCTTTGTTTATATGTGGCCATACCAGAACGAAATTTTGGAGTACAGCTCCAAAAACAAAATCGACCCATTTTTGGTTGCGGCAGTTATAAAAAACGAAAGCGGGTTTGATACGGAAGCCGTATCGCACGCCGGTGCCGTTGGGCTGATGCAGATTATGCCGGAAACCGGCGAATGGATTGCTTCGCAGATGGGGCTTGACCATTTTGACATGGAGGCTTTGCGCAGGCCGGAATATAACGTGCGGCTTGGCTGCTGGTATCTGGGCGAGCTGGAGTATGAATTTCAGCGCAACTGGGTGCTGATGATGATTGCCTATAACGCCGGGCGCGGCAACACGCGCGCATGGATGCAGGAAAACGGCTGGAACTATGATTTTAACCGCATTGAAGACATACCTTACCCGGATACGCGCGAGTATGTAAAAAAGGTTTTGCGCGACCGCGACAAATATTATCTTTATTACAAAAATAAAATAAAAAACTATTGACAGATTGATTTTTGCGCGCTATAATAATCAATGTTGACGCGGTAGTGGCGGAACGGCAGACGCGCTAGCCTCAGGAGCTAGTGGGGGCAACCCCGTGGAGGTTCAAATCCTCTCTACCGCACCATTTAATTTAATAGCAATACCCCAATGCGGTTGTGGCGGAACGGCAGACGCACCATCTTGAGGGGGTGGCGGGGAGACCCGTGTGGGTTCAAATCCCACCAACCGCACCAAATTTAAATTAAGGCTAAACCTGTAAATGCAGACGCAGAGCGGGTTTGAAAGGTATAGAGTAAAATTAGAGTCGTAAGTAAATTTCTACTTACGGCTTTTTTTATTGCTTTCAAACATATTATCTAGGGTATTAAAGTCGTTTTCAACTACAAAAAGTATGTTGTTGAAACGCACTTTTTAAGTGCAAAAGTTGGTTTAAAAATGCAAAAACAAGGAGTTGAAATGTGAATAATTTGTGAAATATTTAAAACTTTGATTTTAATAAAGAAAGGAGCTGTTGGTATTAATGGAATTTAATGAAATAAAAAAGCGTTTTATGCTGCGTTGTTTTTCTATGAGGTTAGCTGATACAACAATAAAAGCGTATGAAGAATTTTTTTCATCATTTGGCAAATTCCTTGAATCTGAAAATAAGTCGAATGATTTTGAATCTATAGACAGCGTTGTCTTGAGGCGATATCTTATTAAGCTTTCTACAACAATGAATAGCAACACAATCGAAGGCTATTATAGAAAGCTAAAAACTTTGTTTAAGTTTCTGTTAAAAGAAAAATTGTTAACCGAGAATCCATTGGATTATGTTGAGCGCCCAAGAACACCTAAAAGAAAGATACAGACTTTCAGCAGTGAAGAAGTTTTTAAAATGTTAAACGCATATGATACCAATGATTTTATTGGCTTAAGAAATTACACTTTATTATCATTTCTTTTATCAACAGGCGTTAGACGTAGTGAGTTTGTAAACCTGACGATGTTTGATGTTGATTTACAAGCAGATATAATACGGATAATAGGTAAAGGTGATAAGGAACGATTAATTCCTATCGGCAAAAAATTAAAATTGCTATTAAAACGCTATGTAAGTGCCAGAAATGAATACTTAAAGCAAGAGTGCAAAAATAAAACTTGTAATGCATTCTTTATCAGCCGATATGGAGAGAAGTTAAAATTAAGCGGCGCTAATAGCATTTTTCAAACACTGAAGAAGAATTTAGGATTAAGTGGAAAACGATATTCTGCGCATATATGGAGGCACACATTTGCTAAAAGTTATTTGTTAAACGGTGGTGATTTATTTACGCTCCAAGAGATGTTGGGACATGCAGACATTGAAACAACGAAGATTTATATTAATTTGACTAAACAGGAGGTGAAGATGCAAAACGAACAATTTAATCCTTTAGATAATACAAAGTGGCAGTATTATTAAAGAAATTATAAAGGGGGCGAAAAAGTTTAAATGTTATATCTCAATAGTGAGTTAAAAAGAAAAACAAAGCCTAAGCATTATGGTAGTATTTTATTAAAAAATTTAATATTTAGGTATTAATAACGGTAGCTTATTTTAACAATGAGTTGCCGTTATTTTTATTTATAAAAGAAAATAATATATGAATATTCAGGAGGAATCAACTATGAAACAGGGAATCAAAACTATTCAAAATCTTTATGGGGAACTGGAACGCCAAAGGGCTGCTCGCAAAGACTTAATTGCCGATACCAGAAGTATCAGCGTTAACTCTGTTGGCAACCTTAGTATGCTCACCGTTACAACCAGTGACGACAAACTCAGCTACCGCATTTCTGAAATCGCCCACAGGCAGATTGCCGACCGTTTGGGTATTCCGTACAAGTATTATGAGCGTATGCGTCAGGAAAATCCTGCGCTGCTCGACAGCAATATCAATAGCTGGCTTAATACCACGCCGGAGAAACGTATGCTCCGTACTTTGGACGGCAAGCTGCGCGCCTTTTTAAGCGACCGCTACCGCAGGTTGGATAATTTGGAACTTGTAGACCATGTGCTGCCTGTTATCGCTAGTATGAAAGGCTGCGAGATTGCCAGCTGTGATGTAACGGGAACACACCTCTACTTAAAGGTCATCAACAAAACCATGAAAACGGAAATCGTGCCCGGCGATATTGTGCAGGCCGGTTTTGTAGTGTCCAACAGTGAAATCGGTTTAGGGGCATTAAAGGTAGAGCCGTTGGTATACCGTCTGGTATGCAAAAACGGTTTAATCAGCAAAGACTTTGCCCACAAGAAATACCACACCGGCAGGCAGGTAGAAGATACCGATAATGCTTATGAGCTTTACAGCGACGCCACGCTTGCCCAGGACGATAAAGCCTACTTTATGAAAGTACAGGACATTGTAAGCGCCGCTGTTGATGAAACAAAATTTATGCTTACCGTCAATAAGCTGCGCATGGCAAAGGACCTTAAAACAGGTGATGACCCGGTACAGACGGTAGAAGTACTAGGTGACAGGTATGTATTAAACAAAAACGAGAGGGCATCTATCATGCGGCACTTTATTATGGCAGGGGAGTTTACCCAGTATGGTTTGGTCAATGCCGTTACAAGAAGCTCACAGGACGTTGCGGACTATAACCGTGCAACGGAACTGGAACGCATCGGCGGCACGCTTTTAGATGAGAGTGTGGAAGCAGCCAAAAGCAGGAAGATTATTATGCTGCCGCAGTTGGAAAGTGCTTAATATCATACTGTAAGAAGCAACTAAACAAGAGGAGTAATATATGGATAATGGATTAAAGGTGTTTTATAAAAGCAGGTGTGTTTAACGCATACCTGCTTATTTTATTTTGGAGAGTGATAATATGACAGCAACAGCATTCATCTGCCCACAAGGCGATAAAGTAAAAATAACGGACTGCCTTAATAAATGCATAATGAAGCAGCGCTGTATGTTCCTGCCGACGCTGAGGGCAATAGCAAAATCCGTAGACAGGAACATTAAAGAACCGACAGTAACGGAACTACTCTGTGGAATACGGGAAACATACCTAAAGAAAACAACGGATTATGCCGTTGACCCTATGCAGCAGCTTTATGCTATTCACGGCAGCGCCGTCCATACTATTAACGAAGGCTTTACAGAAGGTAATATTTTAAGCGAAGAACGCCTTGCTGATGACGTAACCAGCGGCAAATTTGACCTGTACGGGCAGATTATAGACATGAGCGATAAAACGCTTGGGGACTACAAAATAACCAGCTCCTACAAGCTTATGCGCGCTTTAGGGTACTACAAAGTATATGTCCCGACAGGAGAAGTATATAAAACCGGCATTAAGAAAGGTCAGCCTAAGACAAAGAAAGAATGGCGTACCGACGGTGTACGGCACATCTTGGACTGGGCGATACAGGTCAACTATTACCGCATACTTTTAGAGCAGCGTGGCTTTAAGGTTGAGAGCATGAAAATACAAGCATTTTGCCGTGATTTCAGCCTGCGTATTGCTGAAGAAAGAAATATCAAGAGGCAGGTGTATATTATCAATATCAACAAAATATCCGACCGTTGGATTAAGCTGTACATGGAAACCAAGGCAAAACGCCTAAAAGAAGCATTGAAAAAAGGCTATTTGCCCCAGCGTTGTACGCCTAAAGAACGCTGGCATGACAGGAAGTGCAGAGATTACTGCGTAGTTGCCGGTAACTGCCCTTATGGCAGATTGGTAAAAGATGGTATCGCGCAGGCAGCATAACCAACAAAACTTCTTAAAATTTTAAGTAAAATATGTTATAA